>Ga0185299_10000165_pt1 | contig 208959 bp, 184 predicted proteins | sample PaiPotPPA55metaG_FD_128002 | JGI IMG/M metagenome (GOLD analysis project Ga0185299, IMG submission 128002) | Iron sulfur acid spring bacterial and archeal communities from Banff, Canada, to study Microbial Dark Matter (Phase II) - Paint Pots PPA... ...
CGCTACAAGCCCCCCTCGCACGTCGTACTCCATGCCCGCCCAGCCGGTGAACACCTTGCCATCGCCGACGCGCGGCGCATCAGTGATTCCGGTCTGGGCGGCATCGCACACCGGGGTATCCCACACCTTCTTCCCAGTTGCCGCATCGATCGCCACCATGCGGCAGTCGCCGGTCCCGACATACACCTTGCCGTGCCACACCGCGACGCCGCGATTCTTGCGCCCCTCATAGGAGTTGCGCCACGGGCCGTTGATCCGGATGTGGGGATCGAATCGCCAGAGTATTTTTCCAGTCGCGCCGTCAATTGCTTCCACGACGTCGAAAGGGAGTCCGAGGTAGATCACACCATCCACGACAATCGGCTCCGTCGAGAGACCCATGTGACTGTCGATTGGGATCGCCCAGGCGAGGCCCAGACGGTTTATGTTCTGGTCGTTAATGGTCTTCAGCGGGCTGAAGTGCTGCGACTCAAAGTTTCCGCCGTTTACCAGCCAGTTGTTGCCGCCGCTGGCACCGGCCAGCACCCGCGCCTGTGTCACGTTGCCTGGTGTACCGGTGGCCCTGGCGACATCTGCTGCAGACGCAGTGGCGACGGCTCCTTGCGATGCTGCGGGCGTTTGCGCTAGCACTGCGTAAGCCAGCACGCCTCCCGCTAGAATTCCGATCAACCAAAGTCTCATTGCCTACCCCTTCCAATAATTCTCGCGGCTAGTAATTTCAAGCGCCGGTTCTCGCTGAATGTCGCATGAACCATATTCGGTCCGCGCGGCCGGAAAGCTGGGAAGCCCGCAGAATAAGGCTCGTTTTCTGTCCACGGCGCTTCGGCGCGTTCCTCGCCGACCTTTTTATCTTCATCATGCGCTTCTACCTTAAAGCGCCGCTGCTGACTTTGCTGCCCGATCCACGCCACGACAGGACGCGAGGCGTCGTGAACGAGCACCTTCCGCGAGTGATCATATCACGGCCATTCGACTGCCACGTTGCGGCGCTATTTCAAGCGGCAGCCTTGCTATTTCAAGCGGCAGCCTTATAGGCCACCCCCACTCCAACCACTATTGCAATTCCGAATGCGGCGCAAAGCAGACTCCTATTTATTTAGCGTTTCTCGACGCGCCGGAAGCGGAGAGATAGCCCAAAGCTCCCAAGTTTCCAGGGCGCTCAGGAAGTGCGATAGGCAATGCAGCCAAGTTTATCCGATCAAGAACGGGATTGGGGTATGTTACCGCGGCATGGAAGTTTGCCGCCGGGCGTGATTCTCACGCGATCTCGAAGTCCGGTTATAGGAGATTACTCTAGTGAAACGCCGTTCCTTGACGCTGGGAGCCGCTCTGTTGACGAGCCAATGAAGATCCATGGCTTTATCACTGGATCAGTCTAACCAAACGGCTTCATGCGTTGCAGTATTTCCCTAATTTGGAGGGCAAGAGAAGTAATGCGTGTGTAGCCTTGCTCCAAGGCAGATGCTCCAATGGTCAGGTCATCGGACGGTAGCCGGATTCCTTTGGCGGCTTGCTCGCCGGCTGACTTTAATGGCGGAAAGCAGGATGTCGGTGACGCCGGCGGTGGTGCGGATGGAAGCGAGCAGCTCACTCATGGGCTGCTGACGCCGCTCCGCTGCGATGATGACGCTGGAGTCGAGGATCAGTCCCAGGAGGGTGGAGTCCAGGGCCATTGCCGGCTACTGATCCCTTCTTCTACGTCAGCGGCAAGCCGCCATCGAGCGTCACACGCGAATCGCTGGCTTTTGCCGAGGCGATGCACTCAGAGATCAGCCGGCCAGAGCGCTGCGATTGCCGGATGACGGCCACGGGGCGATGATCCTGCTCGACAACGATCTCGGCGCCTTGCCGGACTTTCTCCAGCACAGCAGCAAAGTTCTTCGCCACCTCCGCTTCGCTCATGTGGACTTGCGCCATTGTTTTGACCATAGCTCCTCCTCGGCTTCGGCGGCGAGCGTAGCGAGGAGCTCGGGCTCGGCGGGTGGAACGGGTCGGGCGTTGGAAATGACCGATGAGGGCGCTACGAATCGAACCGAACGAGCAGCGGTCCGAGAACGTAGGCGGTGAAGCAGCCTGCCAGATACAATCCCGCCGAGCACCAGAGCACAATGCGAGCGAAGCGGCTGGCCGTCTGGCACGCGGACGGATTGTTCGGGTCGCAAGCTCCACCCACGATCTGCAGCTTTGGAGCGATGACATAGACATAAACGAAATTGCCCGTTATCAGCAGCCCGGCCACGATGAATACCCAGTGCTTGTGATGAGAGAGTGCGACTAACCACGGAGCCTCGGCGAGAACAGTCGCAACCGTTGCGCCTAATCCAAGTAGGACGAGCAGCGATGGCAATGCGCAGCAGAGCAATGTCCCGAGAGAAGTAAAAAGCGACAGAAAGCTGAGGGCTCCGCCGCTTGTTCGCAGCGGAGCATTTGAGAGTGCTTGTGACATCGTATCCCTTCCGAATTTATTTCAACTGTCCAACCTGCAGCGGGACGGCCGCTTTCAAGTCTTTGGCCGGCGTCATCATACCCTGGACGGTGACCGTCTGGCCTAGCTTTTTGGGAAGCTCGCTGTAGGCAGGAGCGTTCTTCGGATCGGCCGCGAGCGGCAGTGTGTCTTTCGTACCCGCAACCTTCAGGTGAAGACTCCCGTTCACATTTGCCAGTTCACCGCGAACCAAAACTACGGTAGTTTTCGGCGTGTATCCGTTCTTATGAATCAACTCCCATAGCTGCGGAACCGAAACTGTGTTGTCCGGCTTAAGCTTCACCGTCGCCAGCCCTTTGTTCAAACTCACTTCGACCGTTTCCACTCCGGCAACTTTCTTCAATGCCACGTCGACCACGTGGGCGCAGGTCATTCAATCCATGCCGAAGATCGAGAGTTCGACTTGCAGTAGCTCCGCCCGGCCTGGTAAGGCCGTCATGAGGAATGCGCAAGCCATAGATAGTTGTTTTCGCATCGTGTGTTCCTTTCGTCTAAAAGAAGTAGGCAAAGTTGACGGCAAACCGGTAGCGTTCTTTCGGGTAGAGCGGCCCGGCATCACGGTAGACCGGAAGCTGAATTCCGGCCTCGATCCCAATGGCGCGATACACCCCGAGCAGACTAGGGCCGAGAAACATCTGATTCGCTCCACTGCCCGGCAATTCAAAGTTCTGGCGCTGAAGCGTGCCGGTGTGTTCTCCGGTGAACTCGCCAAAAACCCGCCAATCCCAGCGTGGGTAATCGGTGCGCCAGGAGAACGGCCGGTAACCGTAAACGGCAGTGTAAGTGAGTAAGTCGGGGCGCCGGTCGCCCTTCGATTCGGCATACCGTTGATAGGTCGTCCCCACCCAAGCGTACTGGCTGCGCGAGGCGACGCCGGTAACTACGCCGGCGAGGTAACCCGGCCCACTGTGGAGGCCCCGATAGAGGCCCGTTTCCTGCTGCGGGCCCGGAGCGAGCGCGCCAGCAACCGCGGTACTTTCGATGCGCTTCCCGGAGAAATCTTTCTTCTTGAAACGCCACCACACCAGCCCGCTGAAATCACCGCTGATCGGCGTGTTGGTTGTGACCGATGAACGAGGATATGGGTCCGGTTGAAAAACAACTGGGCCAGAAACGGCCAGCTTGATGTTTTGGGTGAGGCCATAGGCCAATTCGGCTTCAAGGTTCGAGGCAACGCCGCTTCGTCCGTTTACGCCGAGGTCGAGACTCCAACCACCTTGCGGATTCGTCGGTGTTGCCAATCCAAAGACCGGGCCATGATCGGCGGCTTCGATAACGTGCGCCGTCGTGAGCAGAGACGCAAAAGCCAGAGCGCAGGGGCGGGTCCAAATATGACGCATTCTCAGTTCTCCTTTCGTGAATTCACCAAAAGTGCGAGAGCGCTTACGCGCGCCGACGCACGAGTGCTGGAACACTTAGTGACGAAAGAGAACTAAATCAGAAAAGTGGAATGGAGAACTTGCAGATCAGGGGGAGATGGCTCGACCGGTTTTACATTATGCCAGGATTCCCAGCCTGCGATGGCGGTTGGAAGAGCATCCATTTGGGCCGCCGCGACAATCGGCAGCTCGATGTGGTGATCGATCATTTTGTGATGATCGAAGGCGATTTGGTTACACTCGCGTCCGGGGTTCTGCTTGGTGGGCGGGTGTTTCGTTTTGCAGTGACCGTCCGGCGAGCAGCAGCTCTTGGCACCTCCGAACATAAAATATTGTTCGCAGGAGATGCACCCACCCCAAACAAGGGTAGCGAGAAGGAGCAAAGAAAGAAGCGAGTTGGCGAGAACTCGGCTCACCACGCTAAAGTATATCAATCTCTGGCGACCGGTTTACGCTCCCGGACAACGTTTATTCTGAGAGTTCATGAAGATCACGAAGTTTGGTTGGGTGTTGACCTTCGCTCTGCCGATCGCGGCGCAGACGATCACTGACCCCATCCCGGAAGCAAACCCGGCCAGACCAACGGTTTCGACGCCAGCGACACTAACGCCGGTAGGCTACCTGCAATTCGAAACGGGCGGCCTTGGGGCGGTGGCCTCGCCAGAATTCGGGACCCGCATCGGCATTAATCAGGTCACCAAAGTGACTCTGTTTCCTCGGCTTGAGTTATTCGTTCAAACCGAGCCTTACGTTCACAGCAGCAACAGCAAAGGGGGGGACAAGGAAATTCACCCCGGCGAAGTGTTCGTGGGGGCGCAAGCCGTAGTGGTGCCGGGAGAGGGTGCGCGGCCGACCATCTCCGTAAGCTATGTTCGCCGGTTGTATGAGAGTCCGGCACCGGAACTGGACCTCGGAACGTTCCGCGAGAGTGGCATCATCCTGGTGAGCCAAGACGTCGCGGGTTTTCATTACGACGCGAATGCGATTGTGACCGAGCAAACCCAAGGCGGCGTGCGAAGGGCGCAGCTCGGCCAAACATTATCCATCTCTCACCCGCTGAAGAAATTCACGATCTCCGGAGAGATTTGGCATTTCACTCAGCCCTTTCTTCGTTCCAATGCGGTCGGGAATCTTTGGGCGATATCGTATCCGCTACGGCGGAATCTGGTGATCGATGGCGGGTTCGATCATGGGCTAACGGCGACTTCAACACACTGGGAGGGATTCATAGGATTCACCTATCTGTTGCCGCATCGGCTGTGGCAGAAGTAATTGGCGAGTCAGCAGGCACAGGTTTTGCCGCGAAAGGCCCCGATGCCTTCTTTCGCGATCAGCGGCACCATGATCAAAGCCGCAAGGGGATCAGCCCACCACCAGCCCAGCCACACGTTCAGCACCAACCCGCCGAGAAGAATGGCCGAAAGATACATACAAAAGTCGGCCTGTCTTGCGTCGGAGTGCATCGCCGCACTACCGAGTTGCCGCGCCACGTCTCGCTTGGCACGCCCTAGAACGGGCATCACGACCATGGCAGCGATCGCTACGACGATGCCGATCAGACTATGCTCCGGAGATTTTCGAAAAACAAGAGATCGGAGCGAATCGAGCGTGATGTAGGCCGCTAACGCCATAAAGCAGCTGCCGACGATCCACAGTGCAAACCGTTCGGCCTTTTCTCTCTGCTGCTCGTCGACATCGCGGTGAAGACGCCAAAGGAGAGCCGCTCCACTGACAACCTCGATCATACTGTCGAGACCGAAGCCGATTAAAGCGATGCTCCCCGCGAGCAGGCCGGTAATGATTGCCGCTAAGGCTTCGATGCTGTTCCAACCAATCGTGAAATACTCCAGTCGTTGACCCCGCCGGGTCAGGACACCGCGATCAATTGTATTGGAGGCGTGCAAGACCCCATTCTCGCATTCCGCAACTGGCGGTTAGAGCGAAGAGCGTGACTACTTTTGAGTCTTAGCGGCGGCTTCCTCAGCCTCTTGCTTGCGCGCGCCGCGCATCACATCGCCGAGGGCGTAATTGCCTTCCTGGCAAGCATACTCTAACATCGGCTGGTTGGTGGCGGGCCAGGTCATTTCGCCGGTCCAGGGACGGTCCCACGTTTCGGGATCTTCGACGGTGAAGCGATACAAGAGCGTTTTGTCGTCAATTCGCGTCAGGCGTTCGACGACGTGGAGGTTCTCGGTCGATCCGCGAAACCGGGTTTTGTCCGTGAAATTGGTGGTGTCGATCACCAGCGTGTCGCCTTCCCAATGCCCCACCGAATCGCCCATCCAGCGGCGAATATTCTTAGACAGATGCTGCCCATTCATGCGCACGATGCGCGCGTCGTGAATCATTTCGGTGAGGATCATGATCGTGTCCGGAGTTTGGACGATCTGATGCATGTCGTTATAGAAATAGTCCGGCAGCGCCGGCGGACCCGAGGTGGACCCGAATCCGAGCAGGCAGCGCTCGCTGAGCGGCCGCTCTTCGGGATTATCGTATTCGCCGCGGCGCGTCGCGGCCCTGACATCCTGGCTTTCTTCGCCCGCGTCCGACGTCGGCAGCCCGAAGGCGTTCGCGCGACGTTTCTTCGCGGCCGCATTGAAGGGCGGGACGTGGCCATCGGGAGGATCGATGACGATGGAGGTTCGAATCTGGCCGTCGACCATGGTGTACGCCGTGCCCTGGTTCAGCCAGAGCCGATCGTAGCCGCCGACCGCGCCGCCGCCGGCCTTCTCCAGAATTTCGAAATAGGACTTTCCCTGACTCTTGTCACCGCCGACCGGCAGGGTGCCGCGATTTGGATCCAACTTCCCGCCATCCGCGGTACGGCGAGCCATTTCCGCTTTCTGGACCTTTTCCGCTTGCTCCTTGCTCAGCACCGGGGGATCGCCGGGCATCCGCTCCATCGGGGTCATGGTGGCGAGGTCGTAGGTGCCCTGCAAATCGGGATGTCCATCCGGCATGCGGCGAACGGCGGAGTTGGCCCCGGTGTTGGCCGTCTGCGCTGGCGCGGGGACAGTCGACAATGAGATGAAGGCCAGCGCCATCAGGGCAGCGGCGCTGGTGCTTGAGATGAATCCATTCTGCATAATTAAATCTCCTCGATCACTTACTCAGCGGATGCTTGCGGTACGGGCCATAAAGGAGCTCTTCTACAAACTCGACGCACTTGAAATCCAGGAGCTGGGCGTTCTTTTCCTGGCGCCGGTAGAGTGCCATGCTGATTTTCCAGGGACGCGTAAAGACGCTCGGGTCTTCGATAGTTGCCTCGTACATAATTATATCCGGGCTGGTACGAGTGTATCGCTCGACGACGTGCAGCTTGTCGCTATGAAAGTTCCCGGCACGATCGAACCAGGTATTCTCGTTCATGTCGGTGACGTTAACCACCAGGGTTTCGCCCTCCCAGTGAGCGACGGACTGGCCCATCCACGAGTCGGCTAAAGCGGGACCGGGGTCCTTCAGATAGATGTTTCGCACCGCGCCGGCATACTCATAGACGATGGTCATCGCACTGGGGCTTTGCACGATCTGGAACGGGTAGGGCATGTAGGTGGCGCGCGGCACGCCCGGCAGATAGCACTTGATCTCCGGATCGCGGTTCAGCCATTCTTCCTGATTCTTCTTCCTGGTCGCGAGCGCTTCCGGCTTATACGGGATTTCCCCGCCTTCCACCACGCCCACGCTCGGGGGCACGGCGCCGACCGCGCCTAGCGCCAACACCGGGGCGGCGGGCACGGGACCGTGAGGCCCGGGGCGAAGTGCCATAGCCGGACGCGCCATGTGAGCTTCGAGATCATAATTGGCTTCGTTCAGCGCCTGCCAGATTCCATTCAGGTCGGGTTTGCCGTCGGATGTGCGGGGCGCGCGATAAGCCTGTGCGGCCAACGGCACGACCGCGAAGGCCAGGATGGCGGCTCGGGCGGATGTTGTTCTGAATCTGCGGAGGACTGGGTGCATTGAATCCATCGTATTTCAAAGACGGTGTGCCGCGCTAGGATGAATGGGCTGTGTGCGATCTACCGGTGGACGAGATGGAAGATATCAGTGCGCAGTTTCGACGGATCCTCATTCCAATCGCCGTAGATCTCCCAGCAGGTCCCAGTAAGCGGGTGGCCGTTTTGGCGGCTCCACTCAATTACGGCATTATGGCTCATCCGCAATTGTTGGTAAGGCCCTATGTGCGCGGTTGACACCGCGAGACCGGAAGGGGTCTCGGAGTACACAACTTCGCCGATGGGTTCGAATCTTGCAGGAGTCTCGACGCCGCATTCTATATCGACCAGGCGGCTGTCGCGCGGGCGGTAGACCATCACATTCTGACCACTCTGTCGCACGTGGCCAGCCTTAACAGCCTCATAAACCTTGTCCAGAGTATGCATGAACTCACGCGGCCACGTGCTTAGCACGGTGGTGATACGGACGACCGCGATGGGGCGCGGCGAGGCGTCCACAATTGAAATGTGGCTGGGCACAGACTACTCCGCGAACAAAATCAAGGTATCACACGATGGCAGCGCCGCTGGTTCGTTGGTAGCACAGAACGGAACTGTGCCGAGCCAAAATTTATTTAATGACGAGAAAGCCGGTCTCGACACACTGGTCGGCGATGCGGTTCCACATCACGCGTGCCTGGCCGGTGTCGACGGCATGCCGGAACTGGACCACTTGGCCGGTATGCAGGGCCGGGTAGTCATGGACGGCGCGAAACCCGCTCTGGCTGTAATCGAGCAGACGGCCGCTGATTTCCTGATGCGCGGGATCGCTGAAGGAGAGCTTCAATAGGCCCTTGCCGCGGTAGCGCCGTTCGGCGCGGCGATCAGAATCGCTGATGGTGCTTCGGGATGGCCCGCCTGGTTTAGGAAGCATAGGATTGGCGCACGGCCTCCCGTCCGTAAAGTTTCAGCTTTCTGCTGAGAGTACGCCGCGAGATGCCTAATAGCTCAGCCGCGCGCTGCTGGTGGCCATTGGTCTGCGCCAGAACCTTGAGGATGGTATTCTTTTCCATGCCATCCAGATTGGGCGACGAAGAGGGAGCAGCGGCGTTGGGCTCATACTCCCGTTGGACGTTGACTTGCCCCAGCATCATGTCATCGGTCCGTATTTCCAGATCGCGCGCCAGGACGGCCGCTTTGGTTACTACATTGCGAAGCTCGCGGACGTTGCCCGGCCACGCGTAACGCCGCATGGTCTGAAGAACTTCGCCCGCGAAGAACGAGCGCGGATTGGATTGCTTCAGGAAATGCTCGGCCAGCGGGATGATATCGTCGGACCGCTCGCGCAAGGGTGGAACACGCAGGCAGATCTGTCCGAGGCGGTGATACAGGTCGCTGCGAAACTCGCCGGTGCGGACCATGCGCTCCAGATCCTGGTTGGTGGCGGCTACAACGCGAACGTCGACCGAGACCTTGCGAACGCCGCCCAGGCGATAATAGGCGACGCCGTCCAGCACTCGCAGCAGCTTGACCTGCATGCGGGGCTCTAACTCGCCCACCTCGTCCAAGAAAAGCGTGCCCTGATGAGCCAGCTCAAACAGGCCGGGTTTAGCGGAATCGGCGCCGCTGAAGGCGCCTTTCTCATAGCCGAACAGCTCGCTTTCCACCAGATGTTCGGGCAGGGCCGCGCAACTGACGTCGACCCAAGGTTTGGCGCAGCGCAACGAATAGTGATGAACGGCACGGGCGATCAACTCCTTACCGCAGCCGCTTTCGCCGGTAATGAGAACCGCCGCGTTGGTTTGGGCGATGCGCTCGGCCAACTCGAGCAATTGGCGCATCGCCGCGCTGGAGACGACCGCAGGCATTCCCAGGTAAGTCTTGATTTGGGGACCCATTATTGCTTAAGTCGCTTTTCGACTGTTTTGAGCGGAATCACTATAGTACTTTGGTCGCTGTCCCCTAAGGGGATACACCGATTTGGACTAACAATCGTCATGGTGTTGCTGAGACAGGCTGTCTCAGAGGGCGCCCGCGGTCCGACATTTTGTCGCTTTTCTCCTATCGATTCGCTAGCTTGCTGCCGATGAATCAAACAGATAGCGAGGAAACTTCTTGGCAGAGTATCTGCAGTGCACTTGTTCTCGTGCTTGCGCCGGCTACTAGGAAACGAATGTCAATTTTCGCCAGGATTTACGTCTCGCTGGTAGTCATCATCGGTTTGTGCGTGACGATCAGCGAGTTAAGCCGCTGGGAGTCGCAGGACTTGGCGCGCTTCTTCTCGTACCTGATCCTTTCTATTCTGGCTTCGCGCCTGAAGGTCGTGCTGCCGGCCATCACTGGGACGCTTTCGGTCCTGTTCATTTTCATCCTGTTCGGGATCGTCGAATTGAGCTTGCCGGAAGCGCTGTTCATGGGCTGCGCCGCGACCCTGATTCAATGTTTCTGGCACAACCGCAAGCGGCCCAAGACCCACCAGGTGCTTTTCAACCTGGGCTCCATGGCGATCGCGATCGCGTGCACCAGCTACGCCTATCATTCGAAGATCCTGCACCAGGGACACCTGGATGCCGCCATCACGCTATTGGTGACCGCGACGGTGTTCTTCGCGATGAATACATTTCCAGTGGCGGCGGCGATCGCGCTTACCGAACGCAAGTCGCTTCGGCAGATTTGGCAGGAGTGCTATTTCTGGTCGTTCCCCTACTATCTGCTGGGGGCGGGTATCGCCGGAGCAGCCAGCGCAATTAACCGTCATTTCGGATGGCAAACCGCGTTGCTGGCGGTGCCGGTTGTGTATCTGATCTACCGGTCCTACTACTTGTATCTGGGCCGGATGGAAGACGAGAAAAAGCACGCCGAGGAGATGGCTGCCCTGCACTTGAGGACCATTGAGGCCCTGGCGCTGGCGATCGAGGCCAAAGATCACACCACACACGATCATCTGCAGCGAGTGCAAGTCTACGCGATTGAAGTGGCCAAGGAACTGGGAGTGGATCACGACCAGTTAGAAGCGCTGCGCGCCGCGGCGCTGTTGCACGACATCGGAAAGCTGGCTGTTCCCGAGCACATCATCTCCAAACCCGGAAAGCTGACGCGCGAAGAGTTCGAGAAGATGAAGATTCACCCGGTGGTAGGGGCTGAGATTCTGGAAAGGGTGCGCTTCCCTTACCCGGTGACACCGATCGTCCGCTCGCATCATGAAAAATGGAACGGCTCAGGCTATCCGGACGGGCTGAAGGCGGAAGAGATCCCCATCGGCGCCCGAATTCTGGCAACGGTAGACTGCCTGGATGCGCTGGCTTCCGACCGCCAGTATCGCCGCGCACTGCCGCTGGACGAAGCCATGGAGAAGGTGGTTTCAGAATCGGGCATCAGTTTCGATCCAAAGATCGTCGACATCCTGCATCGGCGCTACGTGGAACTGGAAGCCATGGCGCAGGCGCAGCAGGTAGAGAAAGCCAAACTGTCGACGCACGTCAAGATCGAGCGGGGCCTGGCGCCCGCGGCGGGCTTTGAGAACAGCAAACGGTCCTCAGTCTCGCCTAATCCGGACCATGCGGTCGATTTCCTTTCCTCTATCGCCGCGGCACGGCAAGAAGTCCAGAACCTTTTCGAGCTTGCGCAGGATCTCGGAAATTCGCTGAGCTTGAACGAGACACTTTCGTTGCTGGCAATACGGCTCAAGCGCATGATCCCCTACGATTCGCTGGCCATTTACGTGATGCGGGACGGGAAGCTCAAGGCCGAATACGTAAACGGCGAAAACTTCCGGTTGTTCTCGGCGCTCGAGATTCCGCTCGGACAGGGGCTTTCGGGATGGGTGGCGGAGAACCGCAAGCCGATTATCAACGGCAATCCATCGGTGGAGCCTGGCTATCTGAACGACGAGACCAAGTTCACCACTATGCGAAGCGCGTTGGCGGTGCCGCTGGTGGGCCTGAATGGCACGGTCAGCGTTTTGACGCTTTATCACAGCGAGCGTGACGCTTTCAGCAAAGATCACCTGCGCATCCTGCTGGCTATTGTTCCCAAGGTCGCGCTGTCCATTGAGAATGCGCTCAAGTACCAACAGGCCGAGAGTTCGGCGGCCACCGACTACATGACCGGATTGCCGAATGCGCGTTCACTGTTCCTGCACCTGGACGGGGAGCTGGCGCGCTGCCGTCGCCTGGATTCACCGCTAGTGGTGCTGGTCTGCGACATGAACGGCTTCAAGCAGGTCAACGACCGCTATGGGCACTTGGAAGGCAATAAAGTTCTGCATTGCGTGGCTGTGAAATTGAAGGACAGCTGCCGCGAATATGACTACGTGGCTCGAATGGGCGGTGACGAATTTGTGCTGGTGCTGCCCGGGCTGCAGTTGGATCAAGTCCAGGACACCATCCACCGTCTGCGCGCGATAACGGCCGAGGCGGGCCGCGAGGTGTGCGGGACCGAGACACTGTCGCTTAGCGTCGGGCACGCCCTTTTCCCGGAAGACGGCACGGACGCCGACCAATTGCTCAGCGAGGCGGACCGTCGGATGTACATGGCCAAGCAAAAAGAAAAGATGAGCATCGTGAGTGCGCGCGGCGTGGATTACGAGCCGATCGCGTCTCTATAGGTTCCCGACATGCCGCTCTCGATGCTGCTTCGGCAAGCGCGACGAATCCTGCTCACCGCGCTGGTAGGAGGTCTGCTGGGCGCGACACTGGTCCGCTTGGGCCCTGGCTTTGGAGTCGACGAGCGGGAAGTCGACGCGCGGCTCAACGCCGAAAGTCAGCAGGCCATCCGCGACGAGCATGCCCGCGACAACAACATCGCGCTCTTCTACATGCGTTATCTTTCCGGCGTCATTCACGGTGACCTGGGTTTCTCGCGGTCGCTGAACCGGCCCGTTTCTGAACTGTTGAAGGAGCGGCTCCCGTTGACCTTAGGCTCTCTGGCCTACGGGGTGCTGGGCGGGATGTCGATCGGCCTGGTTTTCGCAATGGCTTCGGTATGGTGGCAAGCGCCAGGATCGGATCTGCTGCCCGCGGTACTGAGCGGCATAGCGCTGGCGCTGCCGGCGGCGTTGATCGCACTGGTTTTCCTATGGATGGGCGTGGGCGGCCGGTGGGCCATAGCTCTGGTGGTTTTTCCACACGTTTATCGCTACGCCAAGAATTTGCTGGTGGCAGCCTATCAGGCCCCCCACGTTCTGGCGGCCGAGGCTAAGGGATTGAGTCCGGCCCGAGTGCTCTTCGCTCACGTCTTTACACCGGCTGCTCCACAACTGGCGGCGCTGGCGGGAATCTCAGTCAGCCTGGCATTTGGTGCGTCGATTCCGATCGAAGTGCTATGCGACACGCCGGGCGTCGGCCAACTGGCGTGGAAGGCGGCGCTGGATCGCGACCTGCCTCTATTGGTGAACATCACCGTTCTGGTGACATTGATGACGCTGGTCGTGAACGCATGTGCCGATTTGGCGCTGGCCCGATGGAGGCCGGTGTCATGACACGAACTCAGAAAATGGCGCTGGTGGTGCTGGCACTGGTGACACTGGCCTCGTTCGCGGCCGGGTGGCTGGCGCCATCGTCTTACTCCGAACAATATCGCGACTCTATCAGTGCTCCGCCTTCGGCGCGGTTCTTGCTTGGAACCGACGATCTCGGGCGCGACCGTTTCGCGCGTCTGCTTTATGGCACGCGTATTTCGCTGCTGCTCGCGCCCGCAGCGGCATTCTTATCAACACTGATCGCAGCGCTGATTGGAGGCACCGCTGGTTATCTGGGCGGCCGATGGGAGCGCGGGGTAACGGCCGGTATCGACCTGTTTCTGTCGCTGCCGTGGCTGTTTCTACTGCTAACGGTGCGGGCTCTGCTGCCGCTCAATACCTCGCCGGTCACCTCAGTCATGATCACTTTCCTGCTGTTGGGATGTCTGGGCTGGGCCATGCCGGCGCGCATCATCCGCGCGGGGACGCGCGCACTGGTGGATTCCGATTATCTGGTACAAGCACGGGCCGGCGGCATCTCGCCGCTGCGTCTGTTCTGGCGGCATTTGTTGCCGAATCTGCGGCCGATTCTGCTGGCGCAATTCTGGGTGTCGATTCCGGTTTTCATTCTGAGTGAGGCAAATCTGGGATTGCTGGGATTGGGAGTTTCAGAGCCGCTGCCATCCTGGGGCGCGATGCTGCGCGAACTGGAGAATTACACCGCGGTGCTCCAGAATCCATGGATGCTGGCTCCGGCGGGATTACTGGTGGCCGTGGTGTGCTGTCTGCAGCTTCTCCTTCGGACCGAGGAGCGAATCCCATGTTGAGGTACTACCTGGCTATCCTGGTAGCACTCGGTACCCTGCCGGGTGGTGAACTGCGCTTCTCGTTGCACAGCGAGCCCAAGACGTTTAATCCGCTGCTGGTCGACGACGAGTCTTCGGAAACAATTCGCTATTTGACGGGAGGGGTACTCATCCGGCTGAACCGCTACACTCAGGAACTCGAAGGCGAGCTGGCATCTAAATGGAAAGTCTCCGAAACCGGACGGCGGATCGACTTCCAACTCCGTCCAAACGTACTATTTTCCGACGGAACGCCTTTCACCTGTGAAGACGTGGCCTATACGGTCCGGCAGTTGATGGATCCGGCCTTGCACTCACCCACCGGCGATGCTTTTCGTTCCATGCCGGGACCGGTAGAAGCCACTTGCGGTAGCTCGAACTCGGTGATGGTACGCTTCCCAGGCCCGGTGGCCGCGCTGGCGGCGCAATTCGATCAAGTCGCGATTTTATCCGCCGGCTCGCCTAAGAAAGAATCGGCCGTTCTGGGCCCGTTCGCAGTGGGTGAGTACAAGCCCGGCTCTTACCTGCTGCTGCACCGGAATCCGAATTATTGGAAGCGCGACGCCGAAGGCCGGCGCCTGCCCTATCTCGATTCGATACGGCTGGACATCCAGCAGAACCGCGAGCTCGAATTGCTGCGGTTCCGGCGCGGCGAACTCGACATCGTGAACAAATTGGATGCGGAGATGTACGACCGGCTGGCGTCTGAAAAGCCGAGCTCGGTGGTGGACGCAGGACCGTCGCTGGATTGGGAGGTGATCTTCTTCAATCAGGTGGCTAATTCACCGCTGCCCGATTACAAACGTCGCTGGTTCCGATCGGACGAATTTCGCCTGGCGATTTCTGAAGCCATCAACCGAGATGACATCGTCCGCGTGGTTTACCGGGGGCATGCCAAGGCAGCCGTCGGACCGGTGTCGGCCTCGAATCATTTCTGGATAAACTCCGCTTTGAAACCGATAGTGTATTCGGCGCCAGCAGCGCTCGATCGCCTGGAACGTGACGGATTCCGGCGCACTGGCAACGCCTTATTCGACCGCGAGGGCCACAAGGTGGAATTCTCCATGATCACCAACGCCGGCAACAAGAACCACGAGCGCATGCTGGCATTGATCCAACAGGATCTGGCCAAGCTGGGCGTCCAACTCAATGTTGTTACCCTCGACTTCCCTTCCCTGATTGAGCGCATCAGCCGCAGCTTCAACTATGAGTCAGTGTTGATGGCATTTACTAATGTCGATGTGGATCCCAATGCACAGATGAACATCTGGCTGAGCTCCGCGGCCAACCATCAATGGAATCCGAACCAGAAGTCGCCCGAAACACCCTGGGAGGCGGTGATCGACCGGCTGATGCAGTCTCAGACCGCCGCGCAAGATCCGGCCAAGCGCAAAGTCTTTTTCGATAAGGTGCAGCAGATCGCGCGGGAAGAGGCACCCTTTATATTTCTGGTCAACCCCAACGCTCTGTCGGCTATTTCGCCCAATGTAAGAAACGTCTCGCCAGCGAAGCTGCGGCCCCAGATCTATTGGAACGCGGAACGTCTTACAGTAGGCGGCAGTTTGGTCAGCCAGCGATGATCCCGCTTCTTCAAGCCCGCATCTCGGTCGACTATCCCAATAAGCCGGGGGTCCTGCGCGAGGTCGGGCTGGAGATGGAAGAAGGTGAAATCCTTGGTTTGGTTGGCGAGAGCGGGTCTGGGAAGAGCACGATCGCGCTCGCGCTATTGCGTTTGCTGGATCATAAAGGCGGAGTGGTTAGCGGCGAAATCCTGTACGAGGGGCGGGATCTGCTTCAATTGAAAGCCGCCGAGATGCGCCATATACGCGGCCGCGAAATCGCGCTGGTGCTGCAGAGCCCCATCGCCTCGCTCAATCCGGCGCTGCGGATTGGGACGCAGATCTCCGAGGCATGGCGGGCACACAATTCCGAGGCAAAGCTGTGGAAGGAACGGGCGCTGGAGTTGTTCGATCTAGTGAGCCTTCCCGCTGAAGAGCGGTTTCTCGACCGCTATCCGCGGCAGCTCAGCGTAGGACAGGCGCAGCGCGTCTTGATCGCTATGGCTATTTTGCACCGGCCGCGCTTGTTGATCGCCGATGAATCCACCAGTGCACTGGACGCGATCACGCAATCCGAGATTTTGGCGTTGTTCCAGCGTCTGAATCGAGAGCTCAACATGGCGATGCTGTTCATCTCGCACGACCTGTTGTCGGTGGCGTCGCTCTGCCAGCGAATCGCAATTCTGCAGAACGGACGGATCATCGAATGCGGATCAACTCAGCAGATGTTCCGCGAGCCTCGCACAGAGGACACTCGGGCGCTGCTGCAGGCGGTACTTCGGAATTCGCTCGCCGCGAGCGATTTGGTCGCGGAAGTGGAAACCGAGCGCCGCTAGAGATTGGCAGGTCGGGGACCCGCCCCACGCTGCGTTCGACAAACGTTCACCGCTCGTCAGCCTCGGTCGCCTCTACCAAGCGATCCACAGTCATGGCATATATCGCCATCTTCCCATCCCGGTCGCTCTGAAAAAAGATGCGCTGGCTATTGGGAGAAAACATCGGCGCGGCCATTCCTGGATCGCTGGCGCGATGTTCGCACAATGTCAGCTCTCGCTTGACCGAGCGGACCAACAGGAGCACATAGGGGGAAGCCTTGCTGCCGCTGGCGCCGATGAACACACTGGAATCGCCATTGCGATTGAAGGCGACGAACTGACTGGTGCTCGAGATGTACTTGTCCTCATTCGTATCGGGCGTACACTCGCGGATATTATTCAACTGTTTCGCGCTCGCGGGGAAGTTCAAATACAGGACCGTTCTGCCGTCGGCCGACCACATTGCCGGACCCAGGCCGCCCTCCGTCAGCCGCAGCTTTCGATTTTGGGCGCCATCGAAATTCACCAGCCACAACTCGTTCGTCCCTCGCCGGTACAACATGCCGGTTCGCTTGGGCCGCGGCATGGGGTCGGAAATCGGATCGCTCGCCTCAGCCAGCGTAGTGGCGGTCCCGGTGCGCATGGCGATCAGCCGCAGCCGGCTGCTTCCGGGTTTTTGCTCGACCAGCGCGGCGTACAGACCATCTTCAGACAGGCTAAAGCCGTGGCCCAACTCGAACCCTTCTTCAATCCGATAAACTTCGCGACCGCGCAGAGTGCCGAGATTGGTAAGGAACAGCGAGCGCCCATCCAGGTAGCAAAGGTTCCGTTCGTCGGACAGCGTTAGTGAATCGGATACCAAGTTGGTTGCTTCAGTGAGCGAGCGCGATTGGCCACTCTTTAAATCCATCCGATAGGCCTGCATGGTTCCGGACCGGTCGCTCGAATAGATTAGAAAACTTCCGTTGTGTGGGAAGGCGCGACCGTAATAAGCGGGAAGGCGGCTCTCATGGGCCGGATCGGTCAGCCGAAATACGTCGAACTCGGTGGCGGCATCCTTATAGCGCTTGATCTCGGAAGGTACAACCTCGCCCTTCTCAGCGAGACCAAAGGGCGCGCACGCAAGAGTCCACAAGAATGCCCGGCGCCTCAGAGCCAAAGCAGCTACCGATGGCTGGTCTGATAATGATCTTTCAGCAGGTCTAAGCCGAAATCGCCGTCAAAATCGCGCCACACAGAATGGATGTGATTGGCATGATCCTGCGTGTCGTCGAACTCCACCAGAAATGTGGGTGACTGGATGCGGTAATAATGTCCCTCGCCCCGCTGCTCGCCGCCTGCCCAGGCGAAAAACAGGTTGCTGCCGGCCTTCTTGATCTGGTCTTCGCGGCTCTGCGCGATCTGCTCTGGCATGTTATTGCAGTATTCATCGAGCAGGGTCTGGAGCGTCTCGCGCTGCTGCGCAGTCAGCTTGGCAACGGAAATTCCGCTGGGCTGGCCGTTGAGAGCTGCCTTGCGCGATGCTTCGGTGAGAATGTCCTTCGGCGCATCCTTGCTGACGATGGCCGTTTTCTGCTGCTCCGGCGTCAAGGATTGAACCAGTGTGCGGGCCAAATCATCTTCGCGGGCGAGAATGCGCACGCCTTTACGCGGGCCATCCTTCACTTCTTCAGGATTCGAGCCGAAGAAGCTGGGCGCGCCCTGCACCTTGCCGTTCACGACCGTGAAATTCTGCGAAACGTGATGCCCCTCGATGCGATATCCCCAAGTGCCGGTCTCGGACGGGTCGCCGAAGACCGTGAAGAAATAACCATCCGGATCGCGTTGCGGTCCTTTGCCGTTCTCCATGTTCTTCAAAACCTGGTCCAGGCTCATAATGGTGGAAGCCTTGATATAACCTCGCTGGCTGAGGCCGGCGGCCAGCAGCGCGTGGGCGAGCTGCTTCTGCTCGGAAGTCATGTCGCGCAGCGGAAGACCCTTGCGCGGTTTAGGGATGTAATGCCAGTCGAACCGCTCGTCATCCTGGAATTGGAAAGTCGCCTGCGCCCGCTGGTCGGCGTTCAGCGACGCCAGAAAAGCCTTGGCCGCATCGGACATGACAGACGCGGAGTGGATGCGAGTATAGGCGGAGGTGAGGAGAACGATCCCGACTCCGATCGCGGCAAAACGTAACGCAATCATCTTCTTCACAGCGAGTCTCCTTTGTGCGAAGGCAGTACAACCGGGGCGTTCCGGCGTACTAACTAGCTTATCTCAGAAAGCTGGAACCAGGCAGGCCGATGTGCTCTCAAAATGGTAAATCTTGTTGGGCGTGCGACGTCAGAGCGACCGCCGACCTGGCGAGATACTTGTATGGATTGACCGGAATTCCACCCATCCGTACTTCGTAATGCAGATGCGGCGAGGTGACCCGGCCGGTCGCGCCCGAACGTCCGATGACATCGCCCCGGCGGATCTCTTCTCCAGGAACCACTTCAAAGCGGGATAAGTGGCCATAGTAGGTTTGCAAACCGTTCCCGTGGTCGATCACAACCAGCTTTCCGTAACCACCCAACCACTCGGCGTGGACTACAATTCCGTCCGCCGCGGCTCGCACGATGGTTCCCATTGGCGCCGAAAGGTCGATCCCGGTGTGAATCGCTTCTTCTCCCGAAAACGGATCAGTCCGGTCGCCGAACGAGCTCAACACCCGGCCTTCCACCGGCCACAGGTTGGGACGAACATGGATCTGCCACTGCTTGGCGTAGTTGTGATAAAGCTTCGAGAGCGATGCAGATTGCAGGAAGTTGTACTCGTCGAGCGACTCGTGAAACGTCGGCGCGAGCGTCTGTCCGTTAGCGATGTCGGACGACGTCTGGGGCGTGCGCTTCAGACCGTAAGCTACTGAAACTTCGCCCGCGAACGCTTCCAGCGTAGCAAGCTGCTCATTCTTCTGATTGGTGACTGTTTGCAGTTCCTGGTATTTAGCCCGCAGAGAATCGACTTCCTGGCGTAGCGTGTTGTAATGCGCTACTTTCATGGTCATCCGTAAATAGCTGGACAGAAAGCCGAACACGAACAGACAGCCCAGCACGGCGAAGACAAAAGCGCCGTAGACGGCCTTATGCGGGACGTGGATGCGGCGCAGCCTGCCGTGGAGCGAGTGCGCTAAGACAACCACAAAGTATGGCTGGTGTGGCATGGATCTCCTGAGATTAAATCGGCACGACCCAAAGAAAACTTGCCAGACGCGGTGGGCCGTAGGCCGGAGAAGTACCAAAAACCTAAACGAAGGCTAAGAATACTTCATGTGTCGGATGAGTGTCAAGGTTTGGTACTGTAAGACCTATTACTTTTTCTAGGGCGAAAACCTTAGCGGGCGCGACTGCGGCTGAGGAACGATTTGCGATAACCGCCAACGCAATTTAGATAAAGGCCAAACACGATTCAGACGATAAACGGAAGAGAGGAAGCTCTGGAGGTAACACAATGCGGCCGGTGTTACACCCCGGAACCAGACTTGTACGGGCGCGTGCCGCCATCGAGATTTCCGAATCGCCATCCACTGCCCAATCCCAATCGATTGGCGCTTATCGGCTACTTGCGGCGACTACGATCTTCCTGGGATCGTTTCTTCTCTTCCAAATCCAGCCGATAATCGCCAAACAGATTTTTCCATGGTTTGGCGGGTCGGCCGCCGTGTGGACCATCTGCCTGCTCTTCTTCCAAGCCGTGCTTTTCTTCGGATACTTGTACGCTCACATTCTTTTGAGCCACTTGTCTGCACGCCGCCAGAGATTTCTGCACATCAGTTTGATGGCCGCCAGCCTGGCCGTCTTACCCGCCATCCCAGCGGTCTGGTGGAAACCGGAGGGTGGAGCAGACCCGATTCCGCGTATCCTCGGACTGCTAGGAATGACCGTAGGCCTACCTTATTTTCTGATTTCATCCACCAGCCCGCTGGTGCAAGGATGGCTCACCCGCATTCCTAAAGCCCGGCTGCCGTACCGCTTCTACGCGCTTTCGAATGTCGCATCGCTGGTGGCGCTGTTCAGCTATCCGGTGGTCGTGGAGCCATGGTTCGCCGCCCGGACTCAAGCCATAATTTGGTCCGTGCTCTATGGCGGATTCGTGGTCCTGTGCGGCCTGAGTGCATGGCTGGCACCGGTTGTTTCAAGAGCTGCTCCGCTGACTTCCAATGAACAGCCGTCCACACGCCAGAGGAACATCTGGCTGCTGCTGGCCGCATTCCCTACGATACTGTCCCTGGCCGTAACGAACCACCTTAGCCAGAACGTGGCTGCCATTCCATTTCTCTGGATTTTGCCCCTGAGCGTCTATCTGCTGAGTCTCATTCTTTGTTTCGAGAGCGACGGTTGGTATCATCGCAAGCTTTTCTTGCCCCTGTTCGGGGTTATGACACTGGCGGCCGCCTGGCTGCTGCTGCATGAAGCACCTGGCTCGTGGGTCGAGCTTGTTATCCCTTTCTTCACCGCGTTTTTGTTCGTGGCCTGCATGTTTTTCCACGGTGAACTCGCGCGCCGCAAGCCGGGCGCGGCGGGCCTATCGTCTTACTATCTGATGCTCTCGCTGGGAGGGGCACTGGGCGCCCTAATGGTGGCTCTCGGCGCCCCTTACCTACTCTCCGGTAACTACGAGCTGCCCATCGCCTTGGCCTTGAGCGCGGTAGCCGCGCTGTTCCTCGAATACCGACGGCACTGGATGTCCGACATCGCCTGGGCAATGGTGGCGGTCGCCGGCCTGGTCTCGGCTGCCACCGTCGTCCGCTCCACCGAAGCTAGCGCGCTGGTTAGCTCCCGCAATTTCTATGGCGGCGTGCGGATCGTCCAGGACGCCACCTTCCGCAGTATGGTTCATGGCATCGTCTCTCACGGGACTCAGTTCCTGGACAGCGCGCGCAAATCCACGCCGACCACCTACTACGCGCCCGGTTCAGGCGTGGAACGCGCGATCGCGGCGCGCAGGCAACCGGGGCAGCGCGTCGGCGTTATCGGATTAGGAGCTGGCACCATCGCCGCTTACGCGCGGGCCGGCGACACATACCGCTTCTATGAAATCAACCCGGCGGTGGTCGATCTCGCCCGCCGATACTTCACCTACCTCTCCGACTCACCAGCCCGCATCGAGACGGTGCTGGGAGACGGCCGGCTCTCGCTCGAACGCGAAGCACCACAGAACTTTGACGTTCTGGTTGTCGACGCCTTCGCGGGAGATTCCATCCCCGTTCATCTGCTCTCACGCGAGTCCTTCGAAGTCTACTTCCGCCATCTCGTACCGGAGGGAATACTGGCACTCCACGTTTCCAACTCGGCCCTAAACCTCGTTCCCGTCGCGGCCCGGGTCGCCGGAGCGTGCGGACGCGCGGCGCTACACGTGCACGCAACAGCCGATGAGAAGATCGGACGTTCGGAATCGGATTGGGTGCTGGTCGCTCAGCCTTCGACCTTCGCGGGCCTGCGGTCTCTTACCGCCGCCGGAACCGTGCCGCGAATACCAGAAGGCTTTCCTATCTGGACTGATGAACGATCCAACCTTTTTCAAGTCCTGAAATAGGCGTGCGCTCATGGGCTTGATGCCGCTGCAAGGCCGTCTACTTATCCCTCGCTAGTGCGATCTTCCGAAAGACGGTTCCATCCGCCAACGTTAGCGTACCCTCCAGGCGTTTTGCGATCACTTTGAGTAGCCAGGTCTGTCGGGCTGTTCGCCATTGCAAGGTAGCCTGAGCGCGATCATACTGCCATTCTGCAGTACCCATCGTGACCGCCCGCCCATCGATGATCTTATCTGCCCGGACAAGGACGAGATCCGACCGGTTTGGGACCTCTTGGATGTAGTACACGACGTTTTCGTTGTGGCAGGCAGGGGAGTCGGTCGCACAGGCCGATTCCCCCCGCCATATCCCTACGACATCTGTTGGTTCACCCGAGACCAGCAGGGCGCTGGACATGTTGATACCCGCGAACCCCAGAGCCAACGAAATCCGGATCGAACATGGGCGCATCTTTCTGCATTGGACGAAGTCATCGAAAAGTTGTTAGCACCTGTCGATTTAGCCCATCCTTGTTCGATGTATCAGTAGAACCGAGATCCGGCCGCTAACGAGGGGCCGGGTACGGCTTCAATAGAAGAAAGGAATCGACCATGCGATTTTTGTGTTTGTACAAACCGGACAAGCCCGAGCGGCCTCCAACCCAGGAGGAGATGGCCGAGATGGGCAAGCTGATTGGAGAGGCGATGCAAGCGGGGTGGCTGATCGCGACCGAGGGATGCCTACCCAGCGCCGCAGGGGCGCGCGTCCGACTCTCTTCCGGAAAGTTCACCGTGACGGACGGACCATTTGCGGAGACGAAAGAATTGATTGGCGGATTCGCAATCATCCAGGCGAACTCGAAGCGAGAGGCGATCGAGCACATCAAGTACTTCCTGCAAGTGGCCGGTGGAGGCGAAACAGAGATTCGAGAACTACATGAGGCGCCGGTTGCCGTGCCTGCGAAGGCATAGATTGCAAGGGGGACGCCGGATGAAACAACCGGTCCCCTTCAGTTACCCCGCTAAGACCGCTGTAGTTCCGCAACCAGGTCCTCAAGGCGATCGTAGCTGGTGCCTGCGCCTTTAGCCATTCCGGATGCGATAACAATGTCACGAACTTCGGGCGACGGATAGCGCACGGTCGTCGTGAGAAGCGTCTGGCCACCCGCTTCGGTGAATTCGGCCGTTACCACTGAGACGCTGTCGGGGAACTGTTCGAATATCTCGGTGAACACAAGGCGGCTGGGCGGCGTGATTTCCCGGTATTCGCCGTGGAAGGCGGCCTCTCCCTTGGGGTGGCGATTGACGAAGCGCCATGCGCCGCCGGGGCGCAGATCGATTTCGCAGACGGGGACCGAGTAGCCCTCGCCCAGCCGGCCCCACCACTGCTTCACATGTTCAGGTTTGGTCATCGCCTCGAACACCAGGCGCCTCGGAGCATTGAACAGGCGGGTGAGACGGATTTCGTGATCCGACGGCGTGGTGACTTTAAAGCTCTCGCTATTGGCTGCGCTGCTTCCTACCATGAGTCTTCTTCTCCTTTGCGTTCAGTTGTTGTACGTACTTGTCCAATCGATCCAGCCGCTCTTCCCAGACTTGGCGGTAGCGCTCGGTCCAATCGGACACATCTTTCAGGGCACCGGCCTGGATTCGACACCGGCGCCATTGCGCGTCCCGCCTCTGCGCAATCAATCCCGCGCGCTCCAATACGCGAAGGTGCTTGGATACCGCGGGCATACTCATTTCAAATGGCTGGGCAAGTTCACCAACTGAGCATTCGCCCAAAAGCAGACGTGCCAGGATGGCTCTGCGAGTCGGGTCCGCAAGCGCTGCAAACGTGGTGCTCAATCGATCACTCGGCATCCTTATTAACCCTGCGGTTAATTAACCTATTAGTTTTATACAAGAACCGCGCAGTGTTTGTCAACACAAAAATGAAGATCGCCGTGCTCATCCAGCGTGGGCACAAAAGTCCAGAATTATTCGTGCCGCAGCGCGATTACGGGATCGGCGTGAGCAGCGCGAACAGCGGGAGGGAGAGATGCCGCGAGAGCGGCGAGCACTACGCTCATAATCGGGGCCGCTAAACTCCAGAAATCCGTCGGCGTGACGCCGAATAGCTGGGATGCCAGATAACGGGCCAACGTTATCCCCGCGACGATTCCCAGCGCGATCCCAGCCGCGATGGAGATCGAGGCGCCGGAGACGATCAGGCGGACAACAGAAGCGCGGCCCGCACCGAGTGCGATGCGGATTCCGATTTCGCGCGTGCGGCGAACGGCCGCGTAGTTGATTACGCCATAGAGCCCGACCGCGGCGAGCAGGACCGCGACGCCAGAAAAAAATCCGGCGAGTAGGGCGAGAAGGCGTTCGCTGAGAAGCGTGTTGTCGATTTGGGACTCGAGAAGTATGCTGTTGCGAACCGTTAGCGTGGGCGCTGCCGATTCGATTTCCTTGCGAAGCGATTCCAGGGCCGCGGCTGAGGTCGAGCGGGCGCGAATGTTCAAAGTGGCGCGTCTGGCGTCGCGGAGCGGTGTGTAGATGGTAGGCGGATCGGGCTCGCGAAGGCGGTTGTAGTGGACGGTTCCGGCGACACCGATGACCTGGTGGCGAACCGGGTTGGGATCGTCGCCCATGGTATCGAAGATTTCGCCGATGGGATTTTTTCCAGGAAGAAAGGCCTCCACGAATGCCTGATTCACGATCACGGACGCGGAGCCGCGCGCTATTTCCTCAGGAAGAAAATCGCGGCCGGCGATCCAGCGGATTTGCATGGCATTGAAGAAGGCGTTGGAAACGGGAACTTCGTCCGGGCGGATGACTTCGTTGGCACGGCCGGCGAAACGGACGAAGGGCGCCATGATCCATACCATGTCGCCGCCCATGGGCCGCTGGGCAGTGAGGCTCGCGGCGAGGACGTCCGGGAGATCGCGGATGTGTTCGAGCAGTCTTTGGCCGGAATCGGGATGGCGACTAAAAGGATCGCGCGGAGCGAGATCGAACAGAACTACGTTGTCGGGGGCGAATCCGGGCTCGACGGCGATCAGTTTGCGGAATGAGAGCAGAAGCAGTCCCGAGAGGAACAGGACCGCAACACTGAAGCCGATCTGCGCGGCCAGCATCCAGCGCAACGATCCGAGGCGCGCGGAGTGCTGCATTCCGCGGTCTTTGAGAGCCGCTTCGGGTCGCGTGGATGATGCGCGCAGCGCGGGGACGAGGCCGAACAGGATGGTGCTGAGCACGCTCAACGCGGCGGCGAAGGCCAGTGAACGCGAATCGGGCGCGACGTCGAGGAATGCGGGAAGCTCGGAGGGTCCCAACCGCGCGACAATCGCCGGTGCGGCGAAGGCGGTGAAGATCAGAGCGAGGACTGTCGCGATGAATGCGAGTTGCCCGCTTTCGATGAGCATTTGTTGAATCAGGCGGGACCGTGTTGCACCGAGTGACGTGCGAAGAGCCATCTCAGCATCACGTGCGGAGGCGCGGGCGAGCATGAGATTGGCGACATTAGAGCAGGCGAGCAAGAGCAGCAGCGCGCAGATGAGCGCGAGGATCTCGAACGGCCTGCGGAACTGCGCGCGGAACAGCGTGTCGCGTCCGCTGCCTCGGGAGGCGTCACGGAGGATGAGCGGCTGATCGGCGAATTGCCGGAGTTGGTCGCCGTGGAGGTTTCGTGGAGGATTGATGCGCAGACGATCACGTAGAGCGTTGGTGAATGCGGCCTGGAGGGGCTCGCGAACTTGGGATTTCTGGAGACCTGGATGGACGCGCCCCCAGATGGCGGCCAGTTCGACGTCCTCAGCCTGAAGGCGGGGGTCCGCGGCTTGGGTCAGAGGAAACCAGAGATCGGTGAGATAGCCAGGCTGGAGGCCTGTAAACGATGGCGAGGTGACGCCAATGATGTCGAAAGTATCCCCGAGGAACGTGACCTTACGGCCCAGGGCCGCGGGGCTGCCGCCGAAGCGCCGTTTCCAGAAGGGATAACTGATCACGGCGACCAGGTGCCCGTTGGCACGTGAATCATCGTCGGGTTGAATAAGGCGGCCTAACGCCGGTTTGACGCCCAGGATTTCGAAGCCGCGGCCGTCCATATACCCGGTGCGAATATTTTCGGACAATCCGGCGGCGCCGTTGAAAAGCGCGGGCTGAAATCCGCCGCTGTAGATCGTCATGAAAAGATCCGCGGAGTCGCGTGCCACGTCGCGGAGGAGCTTGAATTGCGGGTAGCTGAACTGGTCGAATTCGCGCGGCTGGTTGTTGGGGCTCATGAACGGCGGGAAGACGCGCGCCAGATCAAAGAGTTGATGCGGATCACGAACCGGGAGCGGGCGAAGCATCAGGGCGTCGATGAGGGAAAACGCGGCGGTACAGGCTCCGAGGGCCAGCGCGAGCGAAGCAATGGCGGCGAAGGTCGCGGTGCGGTATTTCAAGAGCATGCGCAGGCCGAAACGGAAATCGCGGAATAGCGATTCGATCCAGGCGGCCGACTTGATCTCGTGACTCGATTCGCGTGTCGCGAGTTGGTTGCCGAACTGCCGCCGTGCAATCCGCTCAGCTTCGTTGCGCGGCATTCCGGAGTTAAGGAGATCGGCGACCCGCTGGTCGAGATGGAATTGCATTTCTTCGTCGAGATCGGCGGCGGTTTTTCCGGGGCGGAAGGCATTAGCGAGGCGGGTGAACCAAGACATACGGTTAAGCTTGTTTCAAAACCTGCGCGATGGCGGCGGTGATAGAAGTCCAGCGCCGCTCCTCTGCTTGCAGTTGTTTGCGCCCGAGCGCCGTGATTTCGTAGACACGAGCTCGACGATTGTTTTCGGTGGTTTGCCATCGCGCGCGGACCCAACCGCTCTCTTCCATGCGATGGAGCGCGGGATAGAGTGAACCTTCCTCGACGCGCAGCAGATCGGAGACGGCTTCGATGCAGGCTGTCATGCCGTAGCCATGGAGTGGGCCGCGGCGATCTAGAATCTTGAGGATCAGTAGCGGTAGCGAGCCTTGCAGGGCGTCCTGTCTTGCCATAGTTATCTTAGTAAGCTGACTGATTATAATCCGCGGGCCCGGCTTCAATCAAGACCCGGAGGGGGCCGGTAGGATTTTAGAATTGTTGACATTCGTGTCGGAGAACGTGACACAAAATCTCATAGTTAGTGACAGAGAGCGGCTGCGCGGGTTCTGCGCGAGTCGGGTCGCAGGCATCAAGCCTTTCGTTTCGCTCGGTGGACCCTTCGGAATCGCGCATAGAGAGTAACTTCTTCGAAGAATCGGGCCAGCACGTCAAGGCCGGCAATCGACGGTTTGTAGGTGGCAGTTTCCCATCGGGATACCGTGTTGGCAGTGGTCTTTTCAAAGTTGAGGGCACTCGGTAGTTTGTACAAGGCATGCACTTGACACGGGCGACCATTCGAACGCGAAACCGCGCTCGAGACGCTCGCCAGACCCGGCGGCTTCATGGTCGAGCGGGTGGAATCCCACAACAAACGGGTCTGCCGCGCTCACTGCGACGCAACTCAAGCTATGGTTTGCGCGCCGACGCGAGAATGGATTTGAGATCCCATGCGCCCCGGAACACTCGCCCACCAGAATCCTTTGCTAGTTGATCTAGGGACTGAGCTGTCATTACAGGAAAAGAATAGGCCCGGCCTGAACCTACCGTAATCGCAACGGCGAATAGCCGCGTCCGGCCCGCCGCCACCAGCGCCTTAAGCGAATCTAGATTGTTGCCCAGCGTAGGGTCCTCGCTGGCATCCAGCACAATAACCACGCGCTTTCGCACTTCAGAACCCCTATCACCAAGTTCGCGAAGTGTTTGGCGCAGTGCTCCCGACAGATCGACTGTCTCGCCTTGAACGACTTGGCCTCCCGCGAGCGAGCCCCGGCCGGCTGCCGGTGACCGGCCGGAGTACGGGCTGACTGTGATCCGCATACCGGCTCGTTGCAGCGCCGTGGCCAATGCTTCATGGTCCTCCGTAAGTGACTGAAGCATTTGAACCGAGCGTGCGTAGCCGATTACTCCCGCTCTATCACCCTCCTTCAGATCCCGCGGACGGATCAAGCCGATCTGCTGCTCCGTGCCTGGAGACGTTTCCAACACGAACATAACGTCTAGCCCCTGCGCCCAAAGGTTGGCCCAGAACAGTGGGAGACATGCCAGTGAACGAACCGCCGCTTTTACCATTGTCTCCCGGACGTTAAGGCGCACTGATCCGTTGCAATTAGGATAGATCCTAATGAATCCCTGGCTCGAAATCAGGCCGGAAAATGAATTTCCGGGTCTGCCTGATGGATGAGTTTCTGCGGCGGTTCTTTCTACACGTGCAGTGAGGACCTTTGCAAATGCCGATACACCTGCGCGGAGTCGAGCATCTGTTCACTAGGTTTCGCCCCAAGGCCAAACCGTTTTTGGTTGCAACTCGGTGGCGGACTATACATTGGTGTTGGTTCTATCGAGCGCCTACCCAGCACTGGCTCTCGGCCCCGTCTGGAACGCTCCACTCACGCTTTGGCGCCGGAAATCCGGTAGATCGGCCTGGGCGAAGGTGGAACCCGCAGAGGCAATCGGGAGGACAAATACAGCTTTCTGGACACGCACTTGTATTGCATGAAGCCTGCCACGCCAGAACCCGAGAAACACGATAGTTACAGCGCCACAGGAAGGATAGGCTGGGTGATAACGCTCAGGATGGGCGTTAGAGCGCTAGGACCACGAATCGTGGCGACGGATTACCGAGAAACTCATGGAGCCCGAGACTCCGGCACCGACGCTCTTGAGCAAAATCATTCGCGGAAGGCTCCGAAGAAATGCTATCTGGTTCTCAAGTGATTTTCAAGATGCCGACCCTACCTAGTCGCCTCGTTTACTGATGGTCCATTCTCCAAAACGGCTCGGCCGGTGCAGGCGCAAACGCTTCCCTTGTTCTGACATCGAGCCTCCGAAACGTAGGATTATGCCAGCCAGCAATCGTCGGTGCGTGTTTAGAATCAATGGCGGGGCTGTCAGCTACTCCGGCATCGTACAGCCGGCTACGCCGGCGCTTTGTTAGCGGGCCGATCGAGTTGGGCTAAGGAATGGGGTGAGTCAAAGAGGTAACGCTTGCTAGTGGGAGGGCTGTGGTATTCGCCGCGGGGTTCGGAATGGGGGCGCGACCGCTGGTCTTCCGGCGGTGTTTGGGTGGGATTGTGAATGGAGGGTATCTTACCGTCGCGCTGGTTTGATGGGAGCTCTCCTGTGCGGCTGGCGGTAGCAAGCAACCAACCAGCTGTCCGTTCCTTCGCTTATGCATTGAGACCAGCGGTCGTTGATCGCATCGCCTCGCGAAGCCACACGTGACGAGGATCGGTGTTGAGCCGCGGATGCCAAGCCATCAGAAAGTGAAAAGCGTGAAATTCCTGCGGCGCCTTCACGAGACGCAGCTTGCGATCTCCTTTGACAACTGAGGTCAAGCCGCTGGTTAGGGTCAGTACAAGTTCGGTACCCTCGAGACACTGCAGGGCAACGCCAAAGTAAGGCACTCGCATACAAAAGTTGCGTTTGGCGCCGACAGCCGCTAGCTGCTTGTCCGGAATGGTCTGCACTCCAGCATAAGTGGAGACGACGATGTGGCTTGCCGCCAGATACTGCTTAAGCGATAGCGAGTCGCCAAAGCGGCTGTCATGCGCAACCGCACAAATCCAATCCTCGCGATAGAGCCTTTCCGACTGAAAGTGCGACGGCAAGAGCCCATCATCAATGTGGAGAACCAGATCCAGCTGCCCGTGTTCCACCAGCTCAGCGATGCCACTTTGCCACGGATGGAATTCAAAAAGCACTTGGTAGCGCCCGTTCCCATATTGCCGGCATAAACGCGGGAGCACTACCGTGCAAACATTGTCAGGGCCTGAAATGCGGAAGTGGCTCTTCTCCCGGACTGGATCGAAGGCAGTGGGCGCGACTAGATGCTCCATCTTGGGAACCAGACCCTCAAGCTCATCCAGGATCTTGCGGCCTCGCAACGTGAGTTCGAAGCCATGCGGTGAGCGGACCAGAAGGTCATCCTGAAACAGTGCGCGTGCGCGCTGAAGCGCCCGGCTAACAGCTGGCTGGCTCAGCAATAGCCTTGACGCTGCCGCCGTGACGCTCTTTTCCTCCGCAATAGCTGCGAACGTAATCAGGAGGTTCAAATCGACCTGACGCAGTTTCTCTAAACGCATGGACATCATGATCATTATGCATGATCCGCATAGGAGACCAACGTCATCTTTGACTGTGTAGGCAGAAAGAAGTGCGCAGAACGGAGAATCCAATGCACAAAGGAAACGGTTTACAGAACAAGCGGGTCGTCATCTTGGGAGGTTCCTCGGGAATTGGTTTGGCAGTCGCCGAGCAGGCGGAATCGCAAGGCGCAAACGTCGTTATCGCCTCCAGCAACGCGGAACGAGTTCAGAAGGCGGTTGAATCGTTGGGCGAAAACGCGCAGGGCCAAACCCTTGACCTCTCGGACGAACAGGCCGTCCAAACTCTCTTTACGAAGCTTGGCGCTTTTGATCACTTGGTATTCACGGCTGGAGATAACCTCCATTTGCAGGACCTTGCCACCACCGATCTGAAACACGCCAGACGAGCCTTTGAGTTGCGTTATTGGGCGGCTCTCGCTGCGGTTAAGTACGGAAGCAAGAATATTCGCAAGGGTGGCTCTATTGTGCTCACGACCGGAGTTGCTGGGCAGCGTCCGCTTAAAGGATGGGTTATTGCCGCTAGTGTCTGCGGAACAATCGAAGCTCTGACACGCGCCCTTGCCCTGGAGTTGGCGCCGATTCGCGTGAATGCGGTGTCCCCTGGAGTTGTTCGGACGAACCTCTGGCAGAACATGACGGCAGCAGAACGCGAGCACCTGTATGAGAGCGTGGGCAATAGTCTGCCGGTGGGCCGAGTCGGCGAACCTCATGACATAGCGCAAGCCTATCTGTTCTTGATGCAGGAAGAGTTCGGCACTGGGCAGACGCTAGTGATCGATGGCGGAACGGTCCTGGTCTGAAGCGCTACTTGGACGCCGCAACGTGCTTTGGGGGGGAAGCTACGGACTCGGCCGATCCTCCCCAGATTGGGCATCTCGCCTGTAGAAGCGGCGGAGGGTCGTGTCCGCCTGCGAGGGCTCGCCGGCCGAGTGGCGATTTGCATGTTCGCTTCGTGCGCGCCGCGACGATTGCCGTATCCCGATTGCGCGCGGAGACGCAGGTGACACACGCGGGGAGCCGGGCAATCACCGCCAAGGGTCGCATTATATGGGCCTCACGGGAAGATTTACGCGACCGCCACTACGTCGTGCGTGGTGACGAAGCTGGAAAAAGTGAAGCAGACCCACGTTAGGAGTGGTTGGCCGCAGTTCTTTGGTGATCATCCCGCGTAAGGAAACTGAATGTCACGCCGCCGGAGCCGCGCCCGAAGAACCCTTGCGCTTCACTTCGATGTTCAGCCGTTTGATCTTTTGATTGAGGGTCGACAGCGGAATGCCGAGCTTTTCGGCGGCGTCGGTCTGGCTCCAGTTCACCGTTTCGAGCGTTTCGATGATCTTGCGGCGCTCGAAATCGGCGACCACTTCGAACAGTGAAGCGTCGGCTGGAAGCGTGCCGCTGGCATCGCGGCGGATGCGCACGCCTCCGGCTTGCAAAATGGAATCGGGCATGACATCTACGGGGACGGTCATGTGCGATGCCAACACTACGGCGCGCTCGACCGCATTCTCCAGCTCGCGCACGTTGCCGGGCCAGTTATAATCCATGAGCAGTTGCATGGCATCCGGCTCGAAGCGCAACTGGCTTTTCCCCTCGGCGTCCAGAAACTTCTCGTTATCGCGGCTATATTTGGTAAAGAAGTGCTCCACCAGGCGCGGAATGTCCTCTTTACGCTCGCGCAGTGGGGGCAGCGCCAGATTGATCACGTTCAACCGATAATACAGATCCTCGCGGAACTTACCGTCCTCCACCAGTTTCTTCAGCTCGGCATTGGTGGCCGCGATGATCCGGACATCCACCTTTATGGTTTCGGTGGAACCGACCGGCATGAACTCGCGCTCCTGAATGACGCGCAGCAGCTTGGCCTGCGTCTCCATGCTGATGGTGCCGATCTCATCGAAGAATATGGTGCCCTTGTTGGCCACTTCGAAATATCCTTTACGCGAGGTGGTAGCACCCGTGAAGGCGCCCTTGACATGGCCGAACAACGCCGATTCCAGCAGGTCGGTGGGCACCGATCCACTATTCACCGGAACAAACGCATGATCGGCGCGGTTGGAGTGCGCATGGATGGCCTTGGCGATTAATTCCTTGCCGGTTCCGGTCTCGCCCGTGATCAGGATGGTCGACCGGCTGGGCGCAACCTGCGTTACCAGATCGAGAATCCGCAGAATGCGTTCGTTGCGTCCAATAATGTTGGGGAAGCCGTATTGCTGCTTGAGGGCGCGTTTGAGCTGCGCGTTCTCGCGTTCCAGCCGGTTTCGGGCCAGCATGCGATCGATTTCGATCAGTAGCTTTTCGTTGTCCCACGGTTTAGAAAAGTAATCGTTGGCCCCAGCCTTGAGCGCGTTGACGGCTACCTCCACCGAGCCATAGGCGGTGATCATGAATACCGGAGTTTCGGTATCACGCTCGCGAATGTCGTGCAGCACTTCCATGCCGGAGCGGTCTGGCATCATCAGATCCAGCAGAATGAGATCGTAGCTGACCGATTCAGCGCGCTTGAGTCCCTCGGTCGCATTCTCGGCCAGGTCTACCGAGTAGCCTTCCAGACAAAGCAGGGTGTCGAGACTTTCGCGGATGTCGACCTCGTCGTCGACTACTAAGATGCGTCCCTTGGGCAAAGACGAGCCCGGATCATCGGGCGGCAGCAAATCAGGCATGTACCAATTTTCTTGCCAAGGGAAGCTCTAAATGGAAGCGAGAACCAGCCGCCAACCGGCTCTCTACTTCGATGGTCCCGCCATGTTCTCGCACAATGCCATAAGTAACCGAAAGCCCCAGACCAGTTCCTTTGCGAGCGCCTTTGGTAGTGAAAAATGGATCGTAGATGCGCTCCAGGTGCTCGGGCGCGATACCCTGCCCATTGTCACTTACATCGATGCGCGCGAAACCATCCGCGTTCCAAGTCTTGACAGTGAGCCGTCCGCCCTGTTCCATGGCATCGCGCGCATTCAGGAACAGGTTCAGGAAGACCTGCTGCAGCTTGCCGGAATTTCCCTTCACACCCGGTAAGCTTTCCTCCAGGTTCAACACAATTTCGATTCCCGATTTCCCCAACTGGTGCTCAATCAGACTCAAGGTCTCGCGGATGATTTTGTTCAAGTCCACTTCCACGAACTCGGTAGTGGATGTTCTGGAAAAGTTCAGCAGGGAATTGACGATTTCGCTGGCGCGGAAGGTCTGCTTGGCGATCTTGTCGAGCAGCTTGGCTTTCTGCTCGTCACCGGAAATTTGCTTGGCCAGCATCTGGGCATACGTGGAAATCACTGCCAGCGGCGTGTTGACTTCATGCGCCACGCCCGCGGCCAACACGCCGATGGAGCTCATCTTGTCTGCCTGGACCAAGCGACGCTCCAGCTCATCGCGGTCGGTGATGTCGTCGAAGATGATCAGGCGGCCGATCTGATGCATGTCTTTAGAGACCAGCGGCGCGATCGCCAGATTCAGAATATGGGTGGTCGAACGCGCGGTGGAGTATCCATTTCCATTACCGTTGGCCGCCGCTGGCGATCGCAAGACGAATTTATAGACGTTGTGGACGCCAGTATCGCCGCGCACCTGATCGAATCGCTCGCACAATTCCGCCGGGAATAGCTCGGCCAGCCTTCTTCCGACGGCTGATTGACGCGGTATTCCGGTCAGCCGTTCGATCTGGGTATTCCAACTCTCGACACAGTCTTCCAGGTCTACTGCCAGTATGCCGACATTAATCGATTCGACGATGTTCTCGCTGAATTCTTTCAGCCGCTCGTACTCATCCACCTTGTGCTGCAATGAACGGTAGAGCCGGGAGTTCTCAACCGCGATGCTAACGTACCCGGAAAGCGTTACCAACAATTCCACGTCGTCGCTAGAAAGGAAGTCGCCTTTGTCGGTCCGGCTGAGGCCCAGATAAGCGATGGTCCGGCCGCGCACGGTGCAGGGGAAGTAGTAAGTCAGATCGAGCTCGGAGATGGTTCGGCGCACCGAGATCGGCCATTCGTGCGATACCACGTCCAACAAATGCCGCGTGCGCTCGAAGAACAGGTATGGCTTCTGGGGCCGCGCATCGAGAAAACTCAGATCCAGCTGGTCCAGCGGCTTGGCTCCCCGATCCTTGCGATGCCCCATGGTCATGTGGAGATAGCAGCGGTCGTCATCGTCGCCGCACAAGAAAAAAGCCACGTGCTGGATCGACAAAGTGTGGACCAGCCGGTCCGCCACCGAGCGCAGCATTTCGTCCAGATTAGTTTCCGATCCGAGCTCCCGCGCAAACTCGATTAAGGTGCGCCGGTAGTCGTATCGGTCTTTGTAGAAGAAATATCGATCCAGTTGTTCCTGCAACCAGTCGCGAATGGGTTGGAAGATAAAAGTGGCGAACAGGATCAATCCGACAATGGCCGCCGGGCTCAGATCTTCGGGTTTGGTGAACGAGAAGATGAGGCCGTAGAAGATGCCCAGCACCACCAAGGTCGCGAGAGTGTAAACATAGCCTTGCTGGAAGATGATATCGACGTCCATTAACCGGTAGCGCAGGATGGCGTACGCCCAGGTAACCGGAACCAGCATCAAAGAAAGCACGGCCAGCTTCTGATAGTGGCCGGGAAGCGCACCGAGGACGTAAGGAATCGAGTAAATCAGGGTGAAAGGAACGATGCCGAACAGGGCGCCGTTGCGCAGATATTTCAACTGCTGGCGGACTAGCGGCTCGTCGGCCTGTGGGGTCTTGAACGCCAGCACCATGGCCCCGGCCAGATAGACCGCGCTGAGGTAGAGCATCCAGGTGCGGTCGAGCAACCAGCTGACTTCCAGCGGAGACGCGGAGACTCGCAACATGCCCTTGCCTACCAGCACATAAGCCGCAAGCAGAAGGACGCCGGGAAGGTAAACCAGCGCGACTCTCGGCCAAGAAGCCAGCCACTTCGGGCGTTCCGGAAATCCGAGGCAGAAATGCAGAAAGATGGTCGGGGCCAGGATGCCGGCGGCGACGTTGCCCCAGTAAATGACCTGATCGAAGGCGTTCAGCTTCCCGGTGAAGTGGAAGCAGGAAAAAACAAACGAAGCCAGGCAAAGGACGTAGAAGTGCACTGAGCGCGGCGCGCTAACGCGGCGATAATAGACGAATAATCCAATCAGCAAATACACGATGCCGACCGCGTATTGGTAGTATACGGCGCGATCGATTACAGTCTCGCCCACCACGACGTGAGCAGGAAATTGCACGTTGCCGCGGCGGACCAGGTATTCGGGCTTGTCCCAAATGACGATGTGTTGCAAGACCTTGGCAACGTCGGTCGCTTTGGCGATTGGATTTCCGGCAATCTGGACCAGCGTGTCACCGTTGCGAATTCCGGCGTTTTCGGCTTCGCCACCCGCGGGTACATGCAGGGCGAGCACGGAGTTTTGACCGTTGGAATCGGTCCGATCCACCCAGATAACGCCGTCGTCGGCCAGCCGGTAGAGGCTTTGCTGGCGAAAGTTAATGGTGGCACAGCACACCGCCGCCACTGTAAGGACGAACAGCAACGCACTGACGAATTGCGTCTTCAGATCCCTCAAGTGTGTGTGCCTCTCTCTGCCTGGAACCACTCTCGGAGGAGTACTCCCCCAGCCCGCGCCTCCGGTGAGCACTTGAACTGCCAGGTTTGTCGACTGAACTTAACCATGAGAATACAGCATTTGCACACAGAAAACAAACGAGTTTGTACCAGCGATCTTGTTTTCGGGAACTGCCACTACTGGAAAGTGTATTCGTCCCAAAAACTGAATCAGGGAAAAGAGCCCGCAGGCCTTAGCGAATCCTATTGACAAGCCCGCGACTTGGGCTTAACATCTTTCTTCTAGAAGGTTGAGTTGGGCAGTTCACAACTGTCCATTGATGCTGTCGGCCCACGTATGACCGTGTTCTCTATCGGCGAGAAGGTGGTCTATCCCAATCATGGGATCGGCACCGTTGAGAACGTTAGCACCCGCGCTTTTGGCGCGCAATCGGAGCGCTTCTACCTGCTGCGTCTGACCTACAACAGCATGACCGTGATGGTGCCGTTCTCGCATGTCGAAGAGATCGGGTTGCGGAAGGTGACCAGAAACGGCGAAGTAGCTCGAGTGTTGAGCTTTCTGGCCGAGGGCGCCTGCCACGGCAGCGGCGACTGGAAGGACCGCTTCAAAGAGAACTCCGACAAGATGCGCAAGGGGAGCTTGCTGGAAATCGCTGAGGTTCTTAAGACTCTGCTCATCCTGCAGACCGCCAAGCCGCTCTCTTTTCGTGAGAAGAAGATGCTGGACCGGGCGCGGCACATGCTCATCACCGAACTGTCCATCTCGCGCGGGCTACGGGAAGTGGACGTGGTGGATCTGATCCAGAAAGCCTTGGCGAGGGCTTCGCTGTCGCTACCGGGTCCGCTGTAGTCCGCCACAGGCGCAGGTACCACAGGTAAACGACCTACACCTTAACCCGGAGTACGAAAATTTCCGGGCCATTCTTAAGTAATTTGCCGCGTGGTAATCCCGCCATTCGAACCCTAAGATGGGAGTTGAGGTCTTAGGCTCGGATGAAGTGTCGGTATTGCAACATCGCCCTGGCGCCGCTGCGCAGCCTAACAGACGGTGAGTTTTGTTGTGATGACCATCGGTACGCGTTCCATGAGGAACAAGCGGCCCCGATCGAAGTGTCACTGGAACCACCTCTACAAGGCGCTCTTTTCCCTTTAACCGTAACATTGCCCTGGGAAAGCCCGGATGCACTGCCGGCTCCGATTTGGAAGGCGGAGCCGAAAGAATTCAAAGCCGTCGTGGCCAAACCGGCCTCGAGTCTCCTTTCGCCATGGACCGAGTCAGCCGAGCCCGATCCTCCGGTGTGGGAGCAGGTGCTTCCACTCCGCTTTTCCGCCACGCCGGCAGACTCAGATACAGGCTGTACCGAAGAGCTACCTGGAGACCTGGAATTCCCGGGCATTATCGCGCTGCCGCGGTGCGTTCTGGATCCTGTAAGTATTCCGGTGGAGCCCAAATTCGAGCAACCTGAGCCGGTAGCGGCCCCGGCACCCGTAGTTGCGGCAGGCGTTGAGCCGGAGCCGATATCTGAAGAAGCGCCGAGGGTGTTGACCCAGCCTTACCGCGAAGTCGCGAATTCCTGGCATTGGCTGCGCGACGCGTGGAAGAATGCGCCCACCGACCTCAAGGTCGTGACGATTCTGTTGCCGATTCTACTGGCTGTGGCGGTAGGGCCAGCGATGCCGAAAATCAAGGCCCGTTTGGGACCGCTGGCTTCGCTGCCTTCCCTGCACTCGGTGCCATCCTTACATTCGCTGCCCTCACTACCGGTCCTGCCGGCCGGAAATGTACACCAGGTTGTGGCGGATCGCTTGAACAACCTGCATCAGACCATCTTGAACCGCGCGGCGGTGGATCTGACGGACGACTTCCGCTCCGGATTGGATGCCTGGGATAGCCATTCTAACCTGACTGATAGCTGGTCCTACGATGCGTCCGGCTTCGTGCAGCCGGGTCCGCTGGCGGTGTTCAAGCCGACCTCCGACATGACCGATTATCGGTTCCAGTTTCTTGGTGAGATCGATCAAAAAGGTCTGGGCTGCGCCTTCCGGGCGGCCAACCTCGACAATTATTACGCCGTTAAATTGGTAGTGGTCAAGGCCGGCCCGCTGCCCCTGGTCCGATTGGCGCGATACGCAGTGATCAACGGCAAAGAGGAGCGCCATATAGAAAAGCCACTACCGATCACAACACGTCCCGATACGCTGTATCGCATGTTGGTGGATGTTCGGGGCAGCGACTTCACGATCATTGTCCAAGGGCAGGTGGTGGACTTCTGGTCCGACAAACGCCTTCCGAGGGGCGGCGTCGGCTTCTTCTGCGGCCGTGGGGAAAAAGCGCGGGTTCGCTGGGTGGAAGTTTCGCACCAGTATGACGCTCTCGGACGATTGTGCGCGTATCTGGCGCCATACGGGTTCGACGGCAGAAATGGAAATTTCAACTAAATCATGAGCCAAACTAAATCGAGATCGGATGCAAACCCCGGCTTGGCCAAGCCAGCCAGCCTCTCGCGCGCGGTTTCGCTGCACATGGAGGGCAAGCTAAAGGAAGCTTTGGACGAGATCAATCGTGTGCTCGAGGCGGGGGACGAGACCCCGGAGCTGTTCTCGGCCAAGGCACAGATCCAGTTCGAACTCGAGTTATTCGACGACGCTTCCATGAGCTACGCCAAGGTGCTGAGTGTGAATCCGAAGCATCCGGCCGCCAACTTCAACATGGCGATCTGTCACGGCCGGCTGGGACGGTGGCAGGAGGCCGCCGAGTTTTTCGAGAAAGCGGCCCAGTTAGACCCAGGGCGGACGGATGCCCGGCTGGGGCTGGGGATTAGTCTGTTGCATCTGGACAAGGCGCCCGCGGCAGCTGAGAATTTCGATCAGGTTCTAGCGCAGCAACCGGATCACCCAACGGCGCTGTTTGGCAAGGCGGTCACGCAGCAGCTACAGTGGCAATTCGACGAAGCCGCTCGTATTTATCAGACTATCCTGGGCCAGAATCCCAATTCCGAGGAATGCCTGATGAACCTGGTCACCATCGGGATCGCCCGTAAGGACCAGGCTATGATCGCCGAATATTCCGAAAAGCTTTTGACGTTGCGGCCCAACTCGCAAACGGCTCTGGAGGGCTTAGCCACCTGTGCATTCGCCGCCAACGATTTCGAGGCTGCTCAACGCTATTGCGCCAAACTTTGCGAATACACGCCCGATAATTTCGATCGCTGGTTCAACCTAGGGGTGGCTTATCACAAGACCCGCAAGCTGGAAGAAGCAGCCAAGGCATACTCGGCCGCGGTTCGCATCCGGCCGGATGCCAAGCAGGCTCACGCCAACCTGGGCGTCGTCTACCACGAGTCCGGAGACTTGGTGAAAGCCCGAACCGCTTATGAGCGCGCGCTTCAGATCGCCCCGGATCTTTTTGAGGTGCTCCACAATCTGGCCGCGGTAATGGACAAGCAAGGCGCCAAAGAAGAAGCCGAGCGGCTCTACATGAAGCTGCTGGCCCGCAATAGTGACTTAGAAGACGTATGGTTCCGTCTGGGGTTTCTACGGCTGGAACGCAGCGACAACCGCGGCTCAGCCGAGGCCTTCCAGGCTTGCACCAAGAAACGGCCGGACTGGCCGGAAGCGCAAATGAATCTGGCGATCTCATGCTGGAACATCGGCGACCACGATGCCGCGGCGAGAGCCTTCGAAGCTGTCCTGGCTCTGACGCCGGGATCGCTGGACGCCTTGCGGGGCTTGGCCGCTCTGGCGGTGGAACGCGAAAAGTTCGATCAGGCTCTGGATTATCAGGGCCAACTCATCGAGAAGGGGGAGCGCAGTCCGGAATTGTTTTACAACACCGGGCTTCTACTGCAGAAATCCGGCCAGTTGGAAGATGCTGCTCGTTTGTATAGAGAGGCTCTCGAGGAGCGCCCGGAATTCGCCGAAGCCTTGCTCAATCTGGGCCATGTGCTCAAGAGCCAGGGCCGGCCAGACGAAGCGCGCGATTGCTGGAAACAGGCGCTGGACAAAAAGCCTGAGCTGGCGCAAGGATACTTCGCGAAGGCGAACTAGGGAGTCAGGAGACAGAAGTCAGGAGACTGAAGGGAGAAGGTATCCTGAATATTGGCTTCGTTAGTTGAAGTCCGGCCGGTCCAATCCCGCGATCTGGATCGCATTCTCGAAATCGAACAAGCCTCGTTCGGCCGGGATGCCTGGGATCGCGACCTGTTTCTCGAATATTTCCGGCGATGCCCGGATTTGTTTTTAGTGGCGCGGAGTGCCCGCCGGATTGGCGGCTACATCATCACCTGCACGGACACGAAGAGCACCGAGCTGGTATCGATTGCCGTGGATCCACGGGATCGCCTGCGCGGCCTCGGCCGGGCCATGCTGGCTGAGACGCTGGGACAACTGCGATCGCGCCGGGTGAAGACATGGTGGCTCATGGTCGCAACGAGCAACGACCCGGCTATTCGCTTTTACGAGAGTTACGGCTTTGTGCGCACGCGGCGCAGCAAGCGATATTATGGAACCGGGCGCGATGCGTGGCGCATGAAACTCAGCCTTTGATTTTCTTGCGCCGCCTGACGCAACGATTCGGACCGCTGCTGCTACTCGATTTCAATGAGCTTTTTCCGTTCGATTTCTTGAATGCCACGGCGCGTGATCCGATATTTTCCCTCGGCCAGCACAATGAGATCTTTATCGTGCTCAAGACCCTTCAGTGTGCGGGCAAGGTTGCTCCGTTGCGATGGTTTGAGCCAGTTCGCTAAATCAATCTGAGTCGCCCCGTTGTCAGCGCAGTGGTAGAGGAGAAGAAGTATTCTCTCGCCGGGTCCCAAGGAGGGCCTTAACGTCTTCAGGAATCCGCTGAAGTCTTCAACCGCAGGAACACGCCGTATTATTATTCCTTTTACAAGCTTGTAAGCTTCATCGGGCGTGATGCCAGCGGCAATGCGAACAAACTCAGCAAGCACCCAGTCAGAAGCCGCGGAAACGATCATCGAATCCTGAAGGTTCGGATCTATGCCGTCGGCGAGGTGCGCTGCGTCCCGCTTGTTTCTAATGTCATATATAACCCGAAGGGTCCTTGGAATGTGCAGACGAACGGAGTCATGCACGCTGCCGGCAGCCAAGGCTGCCAGACATTTAATGAGCCCTTCGGTATCAAGTTGGTTTCCTATCGGAGTGAGTGGTAATCCCGCGAACTGCTCAAGCAACCTAAAAGCTGCCTCGGCAAAACGACCACCCTCGACTTCGTTCGGTCTTAGATTACCCAGAAGAAAGTTCCTGCGTTGCTCGGAGTAGCACTCCATAAGTTCCTCGACTAGATTTGCCGAGAAACGATTAAGAAGCGCGCTCCGAATGCGGGAACTGATCATTTCTGAGATTTGGTTTTCTTGCTGGCTCTCTTTCCGAAACGGAACTTCTCATGAACCTCCGCTATCTTGGTACGGTCAGGTAGCGCTTCGACTACCGCCTCGCCTCGAGCCGATAAAGCGAATTTCCTCTTGCCAAGAGAAGTAAGATAACCGTACGTATGAATCGCGTGTTTGACGAACACCGCAGGATTCGTCAATTTCGATAGTCGCGCATCCGAGTTAGCTTGAGTAATATCCTTTGTTCCGACCTCTGTCCTGCTATCGAATTTCTCGAGCCAGAAGACTAGACAGGCCACGCGCTCGTAGAAGTTCTCGGGGTTCTTATGAACCAGAAAGGATTTTATGTCTTTCGCTTGTGGCACGGGGAGTACTGGCGATTGAAATGCGCCGGCGCTTGCGCCAGCGTTTGACCTTAGCCTGATACTGTGCTTTGAGAACGCCCAATCCATGACTCGTTGTTGCGCATCAGGAGCTAGCTTGTTAAGTGCAGCGTCAACATCACGCATCGCGTCAACCTCCGAGTAGGCGATGGGCTTGGCCATATTTCCTCCTTCGACGCTCCGCCCTCCTATTGAACGTAGACATATCTCCCGTGTTGCTTAAATCTGCGCAAATTTCGAGTCCTGCTCTGGGCCTGCATCGCGCCTGATAGCGTAGTAACGGGATAATGATGCCCGAGATCAGCAAGCTTTTTCTGTACGTCTGACAATCCCCTGGGAACCTTAAAGAATTCCTCTGATCTCAGTGTTTCAATGAGCGACGGGATTTCGCCTCTACTGACTCGATGGGATCGGTTCGACTCTATTCGCTTCGAGTACCCCCCTGCCTGGTCTCGATGTCGCGGAGTACAGCCGCAACCTCGCCGGGAGTGCCGTCAACCTCAACTGAGATGCCCCCAGGCATATTAATCTTCGCAATAGCCATAATTCAATCTCCTAATAGTTGCTGTATCTCCAGATCCTCTTTCCCGCTTCAACCACTTGCGCTCGCCTTAGGTACCTACGGCGAACCAACCGGGTCACCGGCGTGCCCAAGTCTTCAAGCCGGTAGTACCAACCCCGTTCGGACAAGACCTGCTTGATTTCTGAGAGTGATCGCTGGTTCGCGAAGAATCCTTCCTCGATCAGCGTGACTAATCGTCCCGTTGTACCTTGGGACCCTTGTCCCACGCGATTTCTCTTCACGGGCACGGCCCGCATGTCCTTCGATTCTTGCTTACCGGTGCCCAGCGCGCGTTGCAGAAGCTCCGACAATATTGTTTGAAAGGCGGAGGTCTTCAATGGCCCACTCGGCATATCCGCTACTGCCAACTCTGCCGTCTTTCGGATAGCGACGATCGCTTCGTTCTTCATGCTCGCAAGCCGATCTCCTGGCCAATTGATTCTACACCGACGTTCACCAGGAGTCAAGCTGTCGATAAAGAGCAGAACTACTCTTTGTACGATTACTATCGGATCTGCGCAATACAGGACCCAACCTGAGACGTGGCCATTCAGGCCCTCGCAAAGGTATCGTTAACGTTTAGCCTTTAATAGTATACACGCCATCGCTCCACGCCAGCCTTGCTTGCCGAGCGTTCCCGCTAAACTGGAGAGCAGAGTGAATGCATCGACGCGATGCCTGTAGAGGTCCACGTCGAGCTTTGCTGACTGTCCTTGCATTTGGTCCCGTGACCAGTCACTAGGTAGTCTCCAGGCATCAAGGACAAGTAGACATAAGAGTGTAGTAAACTGCGATTTAATATCATGTGTGTTATTACGATGTCTCATATCCTCTTTGGTGCTGGCTTGGCTTCTGGAAGCTTGATCTCTGCCGATTCTGACGTTGTATCCCCTATTTTTGGCCTTATGGACATTCCGCGGCGTACAGTCCTTCGCGCTTTGTCGGGGAGCTCTGCGCATAGCTAGCGCGTAAACGGTACCGATGCAGTGCGAAGACACGTTAATAGCATAGATACGATACTTGACCTAACGATATAATATATTTGTATGTTGTTTATAACAATAAACAACTTGTATAAACGTCAATGATAAGCTAGAGAAAGTAGTTAATAAACTATCTGTCTCTGAGCTGTACGTTATTTGTTGATCTCATATTTCCTTTGGTGCTGGCTTGGCTTCTGGAAGCTTGATCCCTGCCGATTCTGACGTTGTATCCCCTATTTTCGGCCTTATGGACATTCCGCGGCGTATAGTCCTTCGCGCTCTTCGGGGAGCTCTGCGCCTCGCTCGGACGCAAACGGAACCGATGCCGTACGGGAGACACGTTCATAGTGCCGCATCGCAGTTTGACTCTCGCGCGACGTACTTCTATAAGTTACTTATTTAACAAGGATTGGAGTAATGTGTCAAGGTTTTGTCGCACGGCGAGCTTGCTGATGGCGATCTGGATCGCATGGACGCTATCGGTCAGCGCCATAACTGTTAGTGCAGCGGTTTGTCCGCGGGACGACGCCCCCTGGGGGCCCGAAACGAGACCTTCGTCGGGCAATCCTAGGGCCACAGCAACAGGCACACGAAAATTCCCAGCCAGATCGCCGTCAGGAAATGCCAGTACAATGCTGAAACAGCGAATCGGCTGCGCTGGCGCAGGTAGTCGAAAATGACCACGCCCCGGTTGTTCGCCGCTCGAATCAACAGGTAACACAAGGCACCCATTCCGCCCAGCAAATGGAATCCGTGGACGACGGTCACGACGTAAAACAGCGAGCTATGCGGATTGTGCCGCAGATAAATCCCTTGTGCCACTAGTTCCTGAAGCGCCAACACCTGAGACGCGAGGAATGCGGCTCCGACACACATGGTGACGGTAAGCGATCGGATGTAGCGGCGGCCGTCCTTGCGAGCCAGCCAGCCGCGCGCGTTCTCGATGGTCCAACTGCTGGTCAGAATCAGCGCGGTGCTGACCCACAACAGGCGCGGAACTCGAATGTGCTGCCAGTTCAGACTAGAACGGGAGCGTGCGAAGTATACGACTCCGATGGTGACGAAGAGAGCGGTAATCGAAACCAGGGCGAAACGCATGGCCAGCAGACCTGCGCCGGGAATATGCCGGCCATGGCGGTCCCGGCGGCCGCCTTCATCATCATCGCCGCCTCCGCCATTACCGCCGGGATCGATGTCATGCGGCCCTCCACCATTCGTGCCAGCTAGTTTTATTAGCTCGGTCTCAAGCACCGGGGGCATGTTTCTAAGATACTCCCGAAGGACGCAAAGTTTCCTGAAGGTTCAAGGCTTTCCCAACGCACACAACGGGTCGCCCACGACAATGTTCATCCAGCTCAGCGCTGGGATCGCGAGATAGTAACTTTCCGCCAGATTGCGGCCGTGGTAATAAGCGGGCAGCAGAATGTCGGGCCGTGGTGTGAATTGCAAGAACGGCTCGTAAACATGACCGGACGCCCCAGTCGCTCCTTCATGAATATAGTCGGCGGTCAAGGTCTGAGGCGATCCCGCGAAGTTTTTGGGATCAGACCAGGACGAGCTGATGTTCCAACTGTCGGGCGGGCGGACGAACGTGCGGCCATTAGTCGAAACATATTCGGTCATGATCGCACCGGGGAGCCAACGAAAACCCACCGCGCGCTGTTTTCGATCGGGATCGTTGGAGCCCCAGGAAGCATAGCCGATTACATCGCGCTGGTTATAGAGCACTTGGCCGGTATCGTCGAGAATCACGCGGTCTTTCGGCAGGGCGCGAGCCGCGGCGCTCAGCCAGCCATTGCCCGGTCCGCTGTCGGAGCCTTTCAGATCGATTACAAAACTACCCCGGTTGCGCGCCACCAGGGCCCGGTCGATGAGGCCTTTGGCATCGGCGAAATCGTAACCCGTGACCCGGGTGACAAGATAGATGGGGAAATCCGGATGACGAAAGGGCGAGTAGACCTTACCGAAAAAGGGATTACGAATTCCCGCCGGCAGCAAATGCGGCTTACCCTGCATGTCGCTATAAAGCAGAGTCAACTCAGAATCCACCGAGGCCGCTTCCGCCAGCATGGTGCCGATGTTTCCTTGAATGCGCAGCGGCACGCCGGAGGTGGTGACGATGTAAAGAATTTGGTCTTGCAGCCTTTGCCGGCGGAGATGCGTGGCGATCGGCCGAGCGATCTTCTCGTCGTAATCGACTCGCGAGATAGTCTCATCGGGCTTGACACTCAGCCGGCAAACATTGGTCAGCGGAATATGCCGACGCTCAACGTAATACTCGCCTACGCTGCGTGAGAGCGGTGATTCCTGGTTAATTACAACCAGTACGTTGTCCGGTTTCTGACCGAACAAGAGTGGTGCTGCCGCCAGCAGCACGGCTAATTTATGGCTCAAATTCCATTGTAGGCGGCACCGGGGGATTTACTTCTTGTTACTGGTCAGGAATCGGCGCCACTCGCGCCAGTCTTCCGTCGTGGCCTTCACCATGGCAGCGGCGGCTGCGTGCAGCCAGTGACGAGGCCGTGTACTGAGGTCTCGGACGATCGCACGAGTGGAACGCGGCGTTCCCAGATGTACGTTCGCGGTTTCGAAACCCATGGCACGGAGGAGCTTGGTTTCGTCGCGCTCTTCAGGCATATGGGACAGCTCAACGCGCGAGCAATCGGGCGCCAGCCGTCGCACGATCCAGCGGCCCTTAAGGTGTACGAAGGGGTCGATAGCCCGAACCGCACGATCCAAGATCTGCTGGTAACAAATGCGCAGGGAAGTGTTGTCGAGGCCAGCCCACACGCACGCCGAAGGGGCGAGCGCCTTGGCTTCGCGCGCTATCCTGGCGCCGCGATAGGGTGCTAGTGCGACGTAACGCTCGCGCCCTAGGCTGCCTAGCCCCGCGATGCGATGCGCGACGCGGTATTCCAGGGCGCGTTCGGGCAACAAACGCTCGATCGCTTTCAGCGCACTTTTGGGAACAGGCCCTTTCAACGTTGGCAGCGCGTCGAACTTCTTCCAGTATTGCCGCGGATCGCGTAGGATGCCGGTGACCATCGATCGCAACCAGGGATGATCTTCTGCTAGTACCAACGGTCGTCCGCCGGTCTCCAGGCCTCTTCGATAACCGCTGAGAATCGCGTCGCACGCGTCTTCGGGGCCAATCTTCAGCCGCGCTTCGCGAATGGCGATATGCGCGCTGGCCGCCAGGCGCACCAGGTCAACGGTATAAGGGAGATCGTAGGCCTCGTCAAAGTCGTTGATGCCCCAGACCAGGCGGCCTTCTACGTCGCGCCAGGTTCCAAAATTTTCGACATGCAGATCGCCCACCGCCAGCACTTTGGGCGCTCGATGTTCGCGGGCGCAGACCTCTGGCCAGAGCTGCATCCACCGGTAAAAAGTTGCACGAAGGAATGGGAACACATCCTGGGCCATGGCGTTGTGCTTGCGCTGGAGGTCGGAGGGGAGCAGAGTGATCTTCTTTCCCAGCCAAGCCTCGTAGCTTTGGGTCGCTTTAGCAATCTTCATAGACGCTAGCGAACACCCGTCACGGGCGCGACGCCGCCAGCAATTCGGCCAAGTATTGCTTCCAAACCGACGGCAGCGAATGTGTGCCGTGGCCGCGTGTTTGGTCGGTGATCGGAAGCACTACGGCACGGCCGCCCTTAACGCGTTTGATCTCGCGTTCCAGGATGCCCAGCTCGGGTGGGTTCACTTGGTCGTCGGCCGAGTTGATGGCTACCAGGGGCGCTCGAATTTTCTCCAGGTTCGGCTCCGGATTGTAGGTGCGCGAGGAGTCGAACTGGTACAGCATATCGAAGCCATTGTTGGCGGCCATTCGCTTCTCGATGGTTTCATCAAACAGCCGGTCGGCCTCGTCACGCGTAGGCGCCTGCTTCTGCATCTGCAGCGGGCTGGAGGTCATGATGGTCAAAATGTATACGGCCGTCCGCAGCCCGTTGACTGGATCGGCACGCAGGGTGTCGACGATCATGCGGCGGAAAAAACGGTTGCGGCCCGCTAGCTCGACCGGTAGGCTAGCCAAGGGCATCAGAGCATCCATAAAATCCGGATATGTCTCGCCCCACACCCAGGTTTGCATGCCGCCCATCGACGTCCCCATCACCAGCCGCAGGTGCTTCACGCCTAATCCTTCGGTGACCATGCGAAACTGCGCCGCCACCATGTCGTCGTAATCGTAATGCGGGAATCGCTGGTCTAATCCATCGCTCGGCTTGCTCGATCTACCGTGACCGATCCCGTCCGGCAGGATGATGAAGTAACGAGTCGCGTCCAGAAGCTGATCGGGACCGAACAGGACACCGGCAAACTGGTCCGATAGAAAACCTTTGCCTGCGCCGCCGGTTCCATGCAGAATCAACACCGCATTATCTCCGCGGAGCGTGCCCAGCGTCGTATAGTGCAGTTTCAGTTCGTCCAGAATTTCACCACTCTTGAAGCGAAAATTGTGAATCACAAAGTCCGATTCCGCAGGCGGCGGATAGTTGGCGGCCGAGGCGGCGAACGTAAACAGAACCAGGCAGATGAGGCGCACCGCTCGATTATAACCCTAGTTTATCGCAACCACCTCAAGCGGCGTGCTAACCTCGGGATCATGTATGGGGTCTGTAGACGCTCTTCCTTTGGATGAAGCGAGCGGGTATCCGGTCCGTCGAGAAGGCAGCGCAGTCAGAGATTTTCAGCACCGTTTCCGCTACGAATTAATCGTCGTCTTCGTGGCTACCGTTGTATTTTTCGGCTGCGCCATTAGCCCGCCTTCGCTCATGGACGATGTGGATGCCGTGCACGCGCAGATTGCGCGCAACATGCTCGACTCGGGTGACTGGGTAACAGCGCGTTTGGATGGCGTGGCTTACCTGGAAAAATCTCCGCTCAGAGATTGGGCCATGGCGGTATCCTACATGATCTTCGGCGTGCACGATTGGGCCGCGCGAATACCGATGGCAATGTTCACGGTCGCGTTGTGCTGGCTTACGGCGCGGATGGGATGGTGGGCGTTCGGAGGACGCGCGGGGCTTTACGCAGGCTTGATACTGGCGACGTGCGCCGGGCTGTTTTTATTCACCCGGGTCCTGATACCCGACGTGGCCCTCACTTTCACAGTTACGCTCGCGCTGTGGGGTTTTTTGCGGTCGCTGGAGGAAGACGAACCACATCCCGGCCGCTGGGCCTGGATTATGGCGGCGAGCATCGGGGTGGGACTATTGGTCAAAGGCTTAATCGCGGCCATCCTACCGGCCGGCGCGGGTATCGCGTATTTGTTCCTAACCGGTCAGCTCTTCAAACGTCGAACCTGGAAGCGGCTGCGGCCTTTTTCAGGCACGCTGATTATTCTTCTGATTGCCGGGCCCTGGCACGCGTTGGCGACTATTCATAATCCGCCGTACTTCTATTTCTCGATGCGCAGCGTTCCGGGCGAGTATCACGGCTTCTTCTGGTTTTACTTCATCAACGAGCATCTGTTGCGCTTCCTGAACTTGCGCTATCCCCGCGATTACGATACCGTGCCGCGGCTCTACTTCTGGCTCTCTCATCTGCTCTGGCTTTTTCCTTGGAGCGCCTATCTCGCCGCTACTTTGCGCCTGAGTTATCGACCCATCAACCTGGCCGGCCGGATGCGGCTGTTGGCTTTGTGCTGGACTGGTTTTCTTCTGCTCTTCTTCACGTTCTCTTCCACTCAGGAATACTATTCGATGCCCGGCTACCCTGCCCTGGCTCTGCTCATTGGCTGCGCCCTCACCGGGCAAACTGTATCCGTTCAAAAATGGACTGGCGCCGGCCACTGTATGATCTCTGCCATCGCCGCATTGGCAGCTCTTGCGATCGCCATCATTTTGGTTCAAGTTTGGTGTCTGCCCACTCCCGGCGACATCTCAGCGGCACTGATTGAGCATCCGGAAGCCTACACGCTGTCGCTCGGCCACATGGGCGATTTGACCTTTAAATCATTTGCCTATCTTCGCGTACCGCTCGTTCTGGCGGGGGTCGCCTTCCTGATCGGCGCTTCGGCCGTCTGGTGGCGACAGCCGATCGCCGCGATTGTCGTCATGATGGTGTTGTTCGTCCACGCCGCGCGCATCGCGATGGTGGTCTTCGATCCCTATCTTTCTTCGCGCCCGCTGGCTAACGCGCTCATGCAAGCCCCGTCGGGCCAGCTCATCGAGGACAACGCCTATTACACATTTTCATCGGTCTTTTTCTACGCCAATCGGCGGGCCTTACTCCTGAACGGCCGTCAGACCAACTTGGAATATGGCTCCCATGCCCCGGACGCCCCGGACGTTTTCATCGATGATTCCGGCTTGGTACGGCTGTGGCGCTTGCCCGATCGATATTATCTGTTGGTGGAAGGCCGCTCTTTAGCACGCATCGAGCGGCTGGTCGGACGTCCCGAGCTTCACATCGTGGGTCAGAGCGGAGGCAAATACCTGTTGACCAATCATGCGAATTCTGATTGATGCCACGCCCATGCTCTTGCGCAGCGTAGGCGTCAAGACCTATCTCTATCACTGGATTCAGTACCTTTGCCAACTTGCGGGCAATGAGCAGATTCTCACGTTTCCACGTCTGGATAAATTGGCTCCGCTGAACCATGAGCGGTCCATTCTCACGCCCTCTGAAACTTTTCCCAAGCTGGCGCTTCTCCATTTCGCGAACCTTAGTTCAACCCTGGCGGGCTGGGCGACCCCCAAAGCGGACGTGTTCCACGTCTCGAACCAGATTCGAAATCCTCCAAAGAAGACGAAGCTGACAGCCACCATTTACGATTTGACATGTCGCTTGATGCCGGAGTTGCACACCGCCGCCAATATTCAGGCGGACGAAAGCCTGGCACGGAATGTTCTCCAGAAAGCCGACGCGCTGATTGCGATTTCCGAAAACACGCGCTCCGATGCTATACGACTGCTGGATCTGGACCCCGAACGTGTACAGGTCATTTATCCCGGCGTCCCTGAAGTCTATTTCGGAGCGCAACCAAGGCCGGCCGGGCATCCCTATGTTTTATATGTGGGGACCATCGAGCCTCGCAAGAATGTCGACACGCTGCTGGATGCCTGGCAGGGTTTCCGGTTGCGTAACGATTTCGACCTGGTGATCGTGGGCTCGAAAGGCTGGGGATCGGAAAAGACCATGGCGCGACTCGGCTCCCGGCCGCAGGGAGTGCGATACCTAGGCTATGTCGGAGAGGATGAGTTGCCTGGGCTAACAGCCGGCGCCACGGCCTTCCTTTATCCTTCTCTATATGAGGGCTTTGGTTTTCCGGTTGCGCAAGCCATGGCTGCGGGCGTTCCGGTGATCACTTCTAATTCATCGTGCCTGCCGGAGATTGCGGGCCAAGGCGCACTACTCGTCGATCCGCGCAGCACGATCGAGATTCAAGCGGCGCTGGAGAAGCTGCTCACCTCGGAGTCGTTGTGCGACAAGCTTGGCTCCGCTGGAACCGATCTCGCGCGGCGATATCGCTGGGATGCCTGCGCGCGGCAGAGTCTTCAGTTCTTCCGGCGGCTCAGTTAGCGGCGAATCCCATGCGAATTTTGATCGACGCCACTTCGCTGCTTTTGCGGAGTGCCGGTATCAAGACCTACACGTATCACTGGATTCAGAGTCTGTGGCAGCAGGCCGGCAACGAGCAGATCCTGACCTTTCCCAGCATCAGCAAATTCGCAGCGCTCAATCACCAAGGCTCCATTCTCAGCCCAGCGCAGACTTATCCAAAGCTGGCGCTTCTGTACGCGGCGAATCTGCTTCCGGTGCTGCCACTGCTGCGATGGGTGACAGCCCGAGTAGATGTATTTCACGTGTCCACTCAGATTTGGAACCCTCCCGGGAACACCAAGCTGACGGCGACCATTCATGACATGACCGGCCATCTGATGCCGGAGTTGCACACGCCGGCCAACGTTCAAGCCGAAGCTACCTTCGCCGCGAATGTGCTGCGCCGGGCAGACCGGTTGATCGCCGTATCGGAGAACACGCGAGCCGACGCAGTGCGCTTGCTGGGTTTGTCTCCCGAGCGCATCGAGGTCATCTACTCCGGAATTCCCGAGGTTTATTTTGGCGCGCAAGCGCGGCCCGCCGCCCGGCCCTACGTCCTGTTTATCGGTACTATCGAACCGCGCAAGAATATCGACACGCTCCTCGATGCCTGGCAGGGTTTTCGCTTGAACCATGATTTCGAGCTGCTGATCGCCGGCGCCACTGGTTGGGCATCCGAGAAGACGTTGGATCGCCTCACATCCCGGCCGCCTCCCGGCGTGCGTTATCTCGGGTACGTCGCGGAGGACGAACTTCCCAGTCTAACCGCAGGCGCGACTGTGTTCATCTATCCCTCACTATATGAGGGATTCGGTTTTCCAGTGGCGCAGGCCATGGCGGCCGGAGTCCCGGTGATCACGTCGAATACTTCCTGTCTGCCTGAAATCGCGGGCGACGGGGCCTTGCTGGTGGACCCCCGTAGCCCCGCGGAAATTCAGTCCGCGCTCGAAAAGCTGCTCACATCGGCGGAATGGCGGCAGCAACTCGGCGCCGCCGGACGCGCACGGGCTCAGCAGTATCGTTGGGAAACCTGTGCGCGCCGAAGCTTGGAATTTTTCCGGCGAGTTGACTGACTATAGCAGGCTACTTGCCGGACCCCGGTGCCACGAAAAAGTCCCACACCTGCATGTTTACTTTGCCCTCGGTGTATTCGACCACAGCGTATTCGCCAGGTTCCATGGGCTTCTCGGGCCAGATTTTGAAGAGCCCGTCGGCCACCTGCTTGCGGAATGTTGGCACCAAGTCTGGCTCCTCCATGGTTTCCTTGGTCACTGGAATAATGGTAAGCTTCTCCACCACGCGATTGCCTTTATGTTCGCCCAGGCGCAGGATTCCAAAACGCTCGTCGGCCGAGAGCCGAATGTAGAATTCCGGCTCCCGATTAGCCGTGCCGCCTGGCGCATGCGCGCCGTCCAGTTCCAGCGTCGCCTTGCCGGATACTAATGGTATGGGGCTTAAGGCCTTCAGCACGGAACGTCTCTTGTCGGTAACGATTTTCGATTCTCCCACTTTAATTGGGACCAGCTTGCCGGCCTCAATCAGGTAGACACCTTCGGCGACGGGAATCTGTTCCACCTCTTTCCGGGCATCCCGTTCGGCTTTCTCTTCGGCGGCGTTGGCGGCCGCTTCGTCACGCGCCGTATCCTCGCGGCGCTTGATTTCGGCCTTCGTTTTATCCAGATCCACCAACGCAGCGGGGAGTTCCTCCCATTCGCCCCGGTCGACACTCAGGAAGCTTACGCGGTCATTTTCTACTTTGTATTCGCGCGCCAGTTGGTAGGTACCATCCTTCAGGTAGAGCTTAATGTTCGCCGCGCATAGCAGACAAGCTGTCGCGAACAGGACGCAACACGCTCTGATTAGCCCCCGCACTCTGCGTTCAGCCTTCTGCATTCTGCTTATCCTTCCACTGGCTGCAACCCGACGCTTCGAAGCAGGAGAAACTGCGACAAATTCTCGGATGTAATAAGCCCAAGCAACCGCCCATCCTGCATTACCAGCGCGCACGCGCCCGCGTGGGCCATCATCGGTAATACTTCAGCGAGATCCTGGTCGGGTGGAAGGCTATTGAATTCGCGCTGCATAAAGCCGGCGATATACGCTTCAGGACCTTCCAGCGCCAGCCCCCGCAGCAGCGCCGTGCGCCCCAGAAGTCCGAGCACCTGGTCGCCCAGCATTACGGGAAAATCCTGCTGCGACGTGGAAAGCAGCAGGTTGGCCGCGTCTCGAAAGGTGCTGCCATGCGCTAGTGTATGGTATTCGGTGACCATGGCTGCTCGAACCGGAATGCCTTGCGTGAGCGATCGGCCGCGCGAGGCCGCGCCTTCGTTGGCCGCGCCGAGATAAATGAAAAATGCCACGAACGCCAGCATGGGCATATAAATGAGTCCATACAAGCCCATGCTGAGAGCCAGCATGCGGCCCGACCAGGTTGCGATGCGCGTGGCTTCGTATTCTGATTTCAAGCGCGAGAGAATCGCTCGCAACATTCGCCCACCGTCCATGGGAAATGCCGGTAATAGATTAAAACCGGCCAGAATCAGATTGCCTAGCGCGATGCGATCGGCCAGGTTCCCATCCGCCGGCTGTTCGAGCGCGAAGAAGTTCACCGCGCGGTGCCGCGAATAGAGCAGCATGAAAATAAGACCGGCAATGGCGAGATTTACCACCGGACCGGTGAGCGCGATCCAAAACTCTTCGCTGGGCTTGGCCGGCCGCTCTAACCGCGCCACACCGCCGATGGGAAACATTACGATTTCCAGCGTCCTGATGCGGTATAGCGAGCTGACAAATGCGTGCGCGAATTCATGCAGCAGCACGGACACGACCAAAGCCAGAATAAATAGCATGTAGTTGGCAGGCGACTGATTCGATCCCAGGCCGATTACGATCAGGAAAATCAGCAGCAGCACAAAGGTGAAATGCAAGCGAATCGGGACGCCCATTAACCGGAACGATCCAACCGAACCGGGATTCACTATTCGCTCGGTGCTGCGCTGCTCAGCCAAATGTCCCTCTGGACCTAATTTAGCGCACCTATTTAAAGGGTATCGGTTACAAAGCGGCCGATTTCGCCAGGATGTCGTACACCGGCTTGTTATCGGCGTAGACACGCCATTCTTGGATCAAGCCGTTTTCGACCACGGCGCGCCACGCCGCAGACGTCCGCCATTTGGTTTCAGACAGCAGCTTCCCCTTCGCGCTGATCGTGCCGCCGGCGGCGCCGAATACCGCGACGATGTTTCCGTTTTGAAAAATGTCCTCATGCGACACCCAATAATCCGGGCAGAAGTCATAGTAGCCTTGCCAGCCTTTTCGCATGGTCGCGCGTCCGCGTATCGTCTGACCGAGCGAGTCGGTGAATACATGATCCTCGGTCATCAATTCAGCCAACTGGTCGGCATCGCGCTGGTTGATGCGATCCATGAATGCGAGCACTATCTCGATCGGCGTCATCTACCCTCCTTGCCGCCCAACCCCGACAACAAACTCTTCACCGCTTCCACACACAGCACGGCCGCATGTTTCGACTCCGGAATTAATCCACCGACTGACGCTTCGACATCCGCGGTTTTCAGGCCGGCTAGCTCCTGGCGCGTCCGGCCCTGCATCCATTCGGTAAGCGCCGACCCACTCGCGATCGACGCCGTGCAGCCTCGAACTTTATAGCGAACCTCTACAATGCGCCCGCCCTGAAACGTCGCGGACAAGCGCAGAATATCTCCGCAGATGGGATTTGAGATCTCCACCATGATAGCCGGGGGCCCGAGTTCCCCCACGTTGCGCGGATTTTTGAAATGATCTAGAAAGGCTTCGCTGTACACGCGGGGTCCCTTTCCAATTATGAACATCTTTCTCACCGGCGCCACAGGCTACATCGGCAGCGCAGTAGCGGACGCACTCATGAAAGCCGGCCATTCGGTAACCGGCTTGGCGCGATCGGATGAAGCAGCCGGCCAGTTGCGCCTCAAAGGGGTCACCGCGCATCGCGGCGATCTGACGTCGCCCGCAAGCCTGTCTGGGGCGACTGGCGCGCTGGACGGGGTGATTCATACTGGCACGACGAATGACGGGGGCGTGGATCAGGCGGCCATCCGCGCGATGCTGGATGTGTTGAATGGCTCCGGCAAGTCCCTCGTGTACACCAGCGGCGTCTGGGTTTTGGGTGACACCGGAGAGACGCCTGCTGACGAGAACGCGCCGTTGAATCCTGCTGCGCTAGTCGCCTGGCGCCCGGGAGTGGAGCGAATAGTGCTGGATAGTGCCCAAAAAGGCGTGCGCGCGATCGTGATCCGGCCGGCTTTGGTCTATGGCCGTGGCGGCGGAATCCCGGCGGACCTGGTGAAGTCGGCACGCGAGAACGGCAGTGCCCGGTACGTCGGAACCGGTGAGAATCACTGGCCCGTGATCGATGTCGATGATCTCGCGGATCTGTACTTGCGGGCAGTGGAACATGCTCCAGCAGGCACGCTGCTGCACGTTGCCGATACCTCTGTGTATCGCGTGAAAGAGATTGCCGAGGCAGCTAGCGTGGGCGCCGGTGCGGAGGGCCGCGCCGAACCCTGGCCGTTGGATGAAGCCCGCAGGACACTAGGCGCCTACGCCGATGCCCTGGTTCTCGATCAGCGCATTTCCTCGGCCAAAGCCGCTTCCATGCTGGGCTGGAAACCGCGCGCAGCCGGAATTCTCGACGATCTGCGCCGTGGTTCTTACGTTTCGTGACCACTGTAGTGGCGGCCATTATCGAACGTGCCGGCCAGGTTCTGATCGCGCAACGCAAGAATCTCGGCTACCACCCGCTGAAGTGGGAATTTCCCGGAGGAAAAGTAGAGCCCGGAGAAACTCCTGAGTCCGCCGTGATCCGCGAGCTTCACGAAGAACTCGGCATCACGGCGCGCATCGATCGAGAGCTCATGCGATACGAGTACCAATATACCGGACGCTCTCGGATTCTGCTGATTTTCTACCGGGTGGTGGATTTTGACTGTGCGCCCCGAAATCTCGACTTCGAAGAAATCCGCTGGGAGCAGCCTGCCCGGCTGGGTAACTACGATTTTCTCGAAGGCGACGCGGAGTTCATTGCGCGCCTGCCTGAAATCGCAAACGCTATTTCGGCGCCGCCGGAAGCTTGAACTCGAGTCCCCGCTCGTCGTTCAAACGCTGCGACAGATCGCGATCAATCAGGTTGATGCTGGCCTGATTGAGGCTATGTTCGACGCTGACATAATGCAGCGTCGCGCCCTCCATCCAGTAGCCCAGCGCCTGTACGATGCTGTGGTCCTTGAAGGCGATCAAATAAATTGTCGGCTGATCGCCGGAGTTGTTGGCGGCCACATCGGCGTAAGGATGCGAAGTGTTCTGATATAACCGCATCCCCGACTGTTGATCCGGCGCCGGTTCGTTCGAATTGTACTCGCGGACCTGAGGATTAACTTGCTGTGGGATGAAGTTCTGATTGATCACCACCGACGGCGCTTCGCCGGAATTGATCACCGGCGGCGCTTGATCCGCGTAGCCTGGTGCGTACGCTGCGTTGGGGTCAGACCCGTATCCGTACCCACTTCCGTATCCGTATCCGCCTCCATAGAACACAGGATATGGCACGATTACCGTGCGGCCATGCTGTGGATGGTTTGCGGACAGCGGACGGCCGACTGTGCCTCCAAACCTGAAATTCGGACCGTTAATCCCGCCGGGAGGAGTGACCGGCGCGTGCCCGGTTCCCGGATAAAGTGGGTTTCCAAACCCACCGAGCGACCAATAAGGCCCATGCCCTTGCCCGAACGCCGCCCCCGCCAGGCTCAAGAAAAAGATCACGCCTGTTGCGTAACGCATGAGCCCTCCTTTAGATCGATTGTAACCCACTGTGCAACCCACCGTTCCTTCTGATGCAGACGTCGAGCCGTACACCCACGTTTCCTTAAAGCCTTACAAAGACATAATCCTAAAACGATATAATCGAAGCTATGCCGGAAGTGCGACATTCCGTCTGCGCCCTCGATTGCCCGGATTGCTGCTCGCTCCTCATCAATGTAGATGACGGAAAAGGCACCAAGTTGCGTGGAAACCCAAATCATCCCATCACTCGCGGATTCCTGTGCGGCAAGGTCGCCCGGTACCTGGAACGCGAGTACTCTCAGGACCGTCTGCTCTATCCGCAGAAGCGAATTGGCAGCAAAGGCGAAGGAAAGTTTCAGCGCATCTCCTGGGATGAAGCGCTCGACACCATAGCCGACCGCCTCAACTCCATCACGGCGGAGTATGGCTCCGAGGCCATCTTGCCCTACAGCTATGCGGGCACAATGGGCCTGCTCAATCGCGCTGGCATGGATTTGCGTTTCTTCTATCGGCTGGGCGCTTCGCGTCTGGACCGTACCATTTGCTCGTCCACAGGCGGCGCCGGTCTTACCGAAACTCTCGGCCATCGGTACGGCACCGAACCCGAACAATTCCAGCACTGCAAGCTCATCATCGCTTGGGGAGCGAATGTTCTCGCGACCAACGTGCACCTCTGGCCCTTTATAGTGGAGGCCCGCCGGCGAGGGGCCAAGTTCTACACCATCGATCCGGTTCGCAACAAAACCGGACACCTCTCCGATAAGCATTTCGCCATTTTCCCGGGCAGTGATCTTGCGCTCGCCCTGGGATTGATGCACGTGATCATCGGTGAGAAACTGTACGACGCCGATTACGTCGACCAGTACACCGAGGGTTTCGACGCCCTGAAAAAGCGCGCCGCCGAATACACGCCAGAGCGGGTGGAAGCTCTCACCGGCATCTCGAGCGCCGACATCGTTTCATTGGCTAGAGAATACGCAACCATCCGGCCAGCGGGTATTCGCTTGAACTACGGCGTACAGCGCAGCGACCGTGGCGGCACAGCAGTGCGCGCGATTGCAGCTCTTCCGGCCTTGATCGGCTCCTGGCGCGAAGCCGGCGGAGGAGTGCAACTTACCACCAGCCAAGCATTCCACTTGAACCGGCCCGGTCTGGAGATGCCCGAGCTGCAATTCAAGTCGCCTCTGGGGCGCGAGGCTCGCATCGTGAACATGTCCGAGCTCGGCAAGGCGTTAACTCAACTGGGCGATCCGCCAGTGAAGGCCATGGTGGTTTACAACTCGAATCCGGCTACCATCGCACCCAACCAGAATCTGGTGCTCAAAGGCATGCGGCGCGACGATCTGTTCACCGTCGTGATGGAGCAATTTCAGAATGACACCGCCGATCATGCCGACATCCTTTTGCCCGCGACCACCTTCCTCGAGCACACTGATCTATACACTGCGTATGGACACTACTACATGCAGTTGGCGCGCCCGGCTCTTCCGGCGCCCGGCGAGACCAAGTCCAATGTCGAAGTTTTCAAACTGCTGGCGGAGAGAATGGGCTTTGAGGACTCCTGCTTCCGCGATTCAGAAGACGACATGATCCGGACGCTTCTGGACTCCGAGCATCCGTTCGTTAAAGGCATCACTCTGGAGCAGTTGGACCGCGAGCATTTCGTTCGCTTGAAATTCGCCGAGGACGGCCAGCCATTCCTGCCATTCGCGAACGGTGGATTTGGCACACCCTCCGGCAAGTGCGAATTCCACGCCGACACTTTGGGGTATGAGCCGCCGGTGGAGTCCCGCCTGGGCGCCAAAGATCTGCAATCGAAGTATCCGCTCGAAATGATCTCCGCCAAGAGCCACGACAGCATGAATTCCACTTTCGGGAATCAACAGTCGGCCCTCCGCCAAACCTCCACGCTGTTCCTGCACGCCGAAGACGCGCAGAAACGCGGCATCCGCACTGGCGATCGTGTCCAGATGTTCAACGATCGCGGCAGTTGCATGCTGGTAGCCGATGTCAATGGCACTGTCCGCGAGGGAGTGGTTTGGGCGCCGTCGGTTCGTTGGAACAAACTCGCTCCCGACGCACGCAGCGTGAATGCCCTGACCTCGGACCGCCTGACTGACATGGGCGGCGGCCCCACGTTCTATAGCTGCCTGGTCGAAGTGGCGAAGTGCGGCGATTGAAGTAGTGACGGCAACGTATCGCCGGGCAGCCTACTACGGCATCCCGATCCTGTTCTGACTGGTAGTGCATCAGTTCGCCTTGAAAACCTGGTTTTTTCAAGATGACTTCGCCTGGCTGGGGCTGCGTCTCGGCGTCAACTCTTCGAGCGATCTCTTACGAGCGATGTTCAGCCCGAAAGCCGAAGGAACGGTTCGCACCTTGAGCGAGCGTGTCTACTTCCTAATCTTCCCTGCCCTGTTTGGATTAAACGTGGCCCCGTTCAAAGTCTGGACGTTCTTGACTGAACTGGCCAACATTGCGCTTCTAAGTCAAATCGCCCGGCGACTTACCGGGTCGCCACTTGCGGGATTCCTCGCCGCGATCCTGTGGACCGCGAATGCCGGAGAGCGAAAATATTGGGTCTGGCAGTGGATCGTATTCCTGCTCGGGTTCGGGGTCCGGCGATCCTGTTCATTGCCGCGCACTTCGCGTTCATCGCCGCGCCGGCCGATCCTCATTACAAAACGTACTTCGGAAGTGCACTGACGATGCTGTGGACTTACTGGGCGTACACGCTGACGTCGATGGCATCGATAATGAGCTGTTCAGGAGCGGCATTTCGCGATTCGTGATCGGTCTCGACGATGCCTTCTCACTCCTCACGAATCAGCGAGCCGTGGTCTTGGAACTCAAAGGCCGGGAGCTGAGCGACATCACTGGCCGCTATCTAGCGAGGGTCCATTTTGCTTTGGATCACCCCGAGTTCGTTGCTGTGGCCGATCCTTTGTTCAGTAATCGGCTCGGTCCCACCTGGTATTAGATCGAACAAAACTTTCGCTGGATACCGAAAACGGCCACCGTAAGAATCGCAGATCCCAAGATACCTGGTCAGAGTTTGGAGGTCGGCGGATATTGTCCCGCGGGTGGTTGGCCCAAGGGCCCCTCGAAGTTTCCTTCCATGGCGAAGGAATTGAGATCGGCTCGGCGAGCCTGAATCCTCCTTCCAGAACTTCGATCTCACGCTTCCGCTGCCCTCCACACTGATCGGGCGGACCTCGATCGAGATTGAAGTTGAAGTGTCCCACACGATTCGGAGGAGTGGTTCTGGCAACGACCCGCACGTTGGGGCTAGTGCTCCAAACGTTTACGATTGAATAAGCATGAACTATTACGAACAGCACCATCAGGATTATCTCGAAGGATTGAAAACCTTCCTGCGCATTCCCAGCATCAGCACGCTCTCCGAGCATAAACCCGATATCCAGAAGGCTGCTGAGTTCGTCAGGAGTGAACTCGGGAAGGCCGGCTTACAGCAGGCGCAGCTCATTGAGGGCCAGGGAAATCCGTTGGTCTACGCCGAGTGGCTGGGCGCGCCGGGCAAACCGACCATCCTCTTTTACGGGCACTATGACGTTCAGCCGCCCGATCCTTTAGACGAATGGAGATCGCCGCCCTTCGAACCCGCCATCCGCAATGACAACATCTACGCGCGCGGATCGGCGGACGATAAAGGCCAGACCTATATCCTCATTAAAGCCGTCGAAGGGCTGCTGAAGCAGCATGGCCGGCTGCCGGTGAACGTCAAGTTCCTGATCGAAGGCGAAGAAGAGGTCGGCGGCGAACACATCGAAAGCTACGTGGCCTCGAAGCCCGCGCGCATCAAGGCCGACGCCGCGGTGATCTGCGACACAGAAATGTTCGCGCCGGAGCTGCCTACTATTTGCGTCGGGCTGCGCGGCATCGTCTACGGCGAATTAATCGTTCAAGGCGCAGACCACGATCTGCATTCCGGCGTTTACGGCGGGGCGGCGCCCAATCCGATTCAAGCCGTCGCCGAAATCCTGAGCACGTTGAAGGATCGTGAGGGACACATCCGCATCCCCGGATTTTACGACCGCGTTCAGCAGCCCAGCCAGAAGGAGCGCACTGCGTGGGCGCGTCTTCCTTTCGACGAACAGGAGTACAAGGACAAAGAGGTTGGTGTGAAGGAGTTGGTGGGCGAACCGGAGATTCAGCTCTTCGAGCGCTTGTGGGCGCGCCCCACTCTTGAAGTACACGGCATTCGCGGCGGATTCACAGGCGAAGGCGCAAAGACTGTGATCCCCGCTCGAGCGCTGGCCAAGCTCAGCATGCGCCTGGTGGCCGATCAGCGCCCCGACGAAGCTACCGGGCAGCTTCAGAAGGCGGTCACGGCCGCGTGTCCCAAAGGAGTGACCGCGGAATTCAAGCCGATCCATTCAGCGCCGCCATCGCTGGTGAATCCCGACAACAAGTTCATCCAGGCTGCCGCCGAGGCGATGAAGCAGGTGTTCGGTAAAGAAACGGTCTACATCCGGTCCGGCGGCTCGATCCCGATTGTCGCGGCGTTCGACGCGTCCCTTGGCATCCCGAGCGTCATGATGGGTTTCGGTCTGCCCGACGACAATCTGCATGCTCCCAACGAGAAGCTGCACCTTCCGAATTTCTTCCGTGGTATCGAAGCCGTAGCGCGATACCTGGAAATCCTCGGCGGCTAAGTGTAACGGATGGTCAAACCGTGCATATCCTCACCGCCTCTTCGAGCGACTGCATCGGATCCCGCACAGGCACAAACTCGTGCGCGAAGAATCCCTGGAAGTTCAGGTCCGCGATGGCCTTCGCGATCGCCCGCCAATTCAGCTCCTGCGTGTCATCCAGTTCGTGACGACCTGGTATGCCGCCGGTGTGAAAATGTGCGATGTACTGGATGTTGTCGGTGATCGTGCGAACGATGTCGCCTTCCATGATTTGCATGTGGTAGATGTCGTACAGCAGCCTCACTCGCGGCGAATCCACTCGCTTCACCACCTCCACACCCCAGCCGGTGTGATCGCACTGGTAATCCTTGTGATTTACTTTGCTGTTCAGCAGCTCCAGGCAGATGGTGACGCCCTTGTCTTCAGCGATTCGCTTCACGCGGTTTAGCCCGGCCACACAGTTGTCCTTGGCCTCTTCATCCGGCATGCCCCGGCGGTTGCCGGAGAAAGTAATCACGTTCGGAACCTTGGCTGCTGCCGCCCGCTCGATGTTTTCGCGCATCTCACGCTCCAATGCGTCGTGGTTTTCTTTGCGGTTCCAGGAGTCGGGTATCGTACCGGCACCAGGAGTCATGGCCGGCGTAAGACCGTACTTCTGAAGTGTCGGCCAGTCGTCATGGTTGACGAGATCGATGCCTTTGAGACCGATGCGCGCGGCGTTCTTGCACAGATCTTCGAGGCTCATCTTTGCGTAGCACCAGCGCGCGCCCGACTGCTTGAGACGACCCGGGGTTTCCGCATCTGCCTCTTCGAGTAATCCGGCTAGTGGCGCGGCGCCAGCGGCCAACAATATTGATCTCCGCATCATGCGGACATGATATCTCGGATTTGCTTCTAATAAGCGGCGACTAGAGGAATTCTACGCGGCTCGTTCCACTTGCGGAGTCCCAGGAAATCTGACGACGCCTGAAAGCCTGCGGCGGCTGAGGCATAGCTGACAAGGTGCTGCGGAGACACTCGCCCCCAAGCTAGCGAGCGTGGAGTGAATCGCTTGCAATGTGGCTTCTTTATAGGGACTGTCAGGCCATCCTTCTACGGTGTGCAGGCGATGATGTTCAGACGCGATCCATTGGTAGCGCATTTTCCACTCCCGGTGATATTGGAGCACGCTGCGTGCCAAAGCGACCCAGCAGGTGCCTACTTCGCCTTCTTTGCCTCAACTAATTCTTTGCGAAGCGCTCGCATCTGCAGCCGGCGATTGATCTTGGCCTTCCGCTGTCGTCCGTAACGGGACTTATCTCCATTGTTAGCTGACATATGGTTCCAGCCTAACAGCTTTGTCCCAAAGAGTCCAAAAATTCCATATTGAAAAGTCACGCGGATGTTCCTAATGGCCTAGTACCAATCTGCAGTTGTGGGGTAAGGCCCCGACCTGCCAGTATTAGGGCTTCGGCTCCGAATGGCACAAACCTCTCTCAATAAGGGAAAGATCAAGATCTTGGTGCTCGAAGGCGTTCCGGTCTCTGGATATTCTGCTGGAGACCGCCGACCTGGTGACGCTTCACGAAGCTCCACGAACTCACCAGATGATCGCCGACGGCCAATTGGCGGGGATGAAGAAGGGCGCGCATCTGATTAACGCCTCGCGTGGAACCATCGTGGATATCGACGCGCTGGTGGAAGCGCTCAAGTCGGGGCATTTGGCAGGCGCAGGCATGGATGTCTTTCTCGTCGAGCTCAAGCACAAGCTGGAGGAAGTTCCGGGCACGATCCGAACCCGGATTCTTTACTAGCTCTCCCGCGACATGGCCGCCATCCTGATCTTCGCTATTACCTACCTGGTGCTCGCCATCGGGCGGTTGCCCGGGTTCCGCATAGATCGCACTGGCGCGGCCATCATCGGCGCCAGCTTCATGGTAGGTGTCAACGCACTCTCGCTCAACGAAGCATACGCAGCCATCAATTTCGACACCATTATCCTGCTGTTCGGAATGATGATCGTGGTCGCGAATCTGCAGCTCTCCGGATTCTTCTCTCTGGTAGCCGAGCGGGTGGTCGAGCACGCCCATAGTCCCGTAGTTCTGCTGGTGTCCATTGTTGCCGTAGCGGGATTGTTCTCGGCGTTTTTCGTCAATGACACGATGTGTCTGGTGCTGACGCCGCTGGTGCTGGAGATCGCCGAAACTCTCGACCGCAATCCGGTTCCTTATTTGCTAGCAGTAGCCATGGCTTCGAACATCGGCAGCGTGGCCACAATCACCGGCAATCCTCAAAACATGATGATCGGCAGCTTCTCCGGCGTCCCCTATCGCGACTTTCTAGCGGTTCTTGCGCCCGTCGCCGCGGTTGGGCTGGTTCTTTCGATACTCGTTATCTACATCGGCTTTCGACGCGAGTTTGGGGCGGCTGGTCCGGTGAGAATCGCGCAACAGCCAGTTAAGGTGGACCACCCGCTGATGTGGAAATCGATCATCGCTTCGCTGGCCATGATCGTTATGTTCTTCGTGGGCTGGCCCGTTCCCAAGGTCGCCATCGTCACCGGTGCGGCCCTGCTGATTACCCGCCGCGTCGATCCCGAAAACGTTTACCGCAGCATCGATTGGGGACTGCTGGTCATGTTTGCCGGCCTGTTCATCGTCATCGCCGGCGTCGAAAGAACCTCTCTAGAAAATGATCTGATTGCGCTGGCCGGCCGCTTGCACCTCGACAATGTATTCCTGCTGAGTGGCTTCTCCGCGGTGCTGTCGAACCTGGTGAGCAATGTGCCCGCCGTGCTGGTCTTCAAGCCGCTAGTTGGGCATCTCGCCAATCCCACCCGCGCGTGGCTCACGCTCGCAATGTCGTCGACCTTGGCCGGAAATCTCACGCTGCTGGGCTCCGTGGCTAACTTGATCGTGGTTCAACAGGCTCGCGCTAAAGTCCGAATCGGATTCTGGCAATATTTCCGCGTAGGCGCGCCCCTGGCCGTGCTGACCATCCTGTTCGGCGCGGCCTGGATCGCATGGATGGATTGATAGAACATTTTAGGTTCCAAATGCTTTATCCTAGTCTTTGTGACTTGGGCATCGTTCTTCGTTGGACTTCTGGCCGGCGGCCTGATAGTCGGCCTGTGGATGCGCGCCCGGCTGATTCGCCTTGAAACAGCCAAGCAGTTCGCCGACGACGCCACGGCTAAACTCAACCAGACCTTCCAGGCGCTGGCCGACTCTGCCCTGCGATCGAATCAGGCGTCGTTCCTCGAAGCCGCGCAAAGCACTCTCGAAACTGCCCGCGCTCAAATGACGGGCGAGCTCGCGCAAAAGCAGACTGCCATCGAAGGCGTAGTCCGGCCGCTCAGCGATTCGCTCGGACGCTTGGAAACCTACGTGCGCGAACTGGAGCGCGGCCGGGAGAAGGCGTACGGGAGTCTAGGAGAGCAACTCCAGTCTCTCAGCCGCGAGACGACAATTCTCTCGACCGCTCTGCGCTCGCCGCAGGCCCGAGGACGGTGGGGCGAGGTGACACTGCGGCGCGTAGCCGAACTCGCCGGCATGGTCAAGAACTGCGATTTCCTGGAACAGTCCACGCAGGCAGGCGACGGCGTTCGCATTCGCCCGGATATGATCGTGCGGCTCCCCAATGATCGATGCCTGGTGGTGGACGCCAAGGTTCCGCTTACCGCTTATCTGGATGCCGCCGCCTGCAGCGACGAGCCTTCGCGCCGAGCCGCCCTGCAGCGTCACAGCCAGCAGGTGGGCGAGCATGTCCGTCAACTCGCGGGCAAGCAGTACTGGAGCCAGTTCCAGCCCGCGCCGGAATTGGTGGTGCTTTTTCTCCCCGGTGACCATTTCTTCAGCGCTGCGCTCGAAGGTAATCCCGATCTAATCGAAGAAGCGCTGGCCCGCAAGGTCGTGATCGCCACGCCGGTCACGCTGATCTCGGTTCTGAAGGGCATCGCGTACGGGTGGAACCAGGAGCAGTTGGCCGAAAACGCCGAGGAGATCCGGCGCGTTGCCTCGGAGCTATATGATCGAGTCCAGTTGGTTTGCGATCACTACGCTGATACAGGACGGTTACTTGAAAAGACAGTGGAGGCTTACAACCGCTCGGTCGGATCGTGGGACTCCCGGCTGGTACCGGCCTTGCGCAAGATGCGTGAGTTGGGGGTTTCGAGCGGCGAGGAACCGGAAGCGCCGGAGCAGATCGATTTGCTAGCGCGTAGGCCGAGAGTAGCCAGCGGCTTTTGAGTCAACATGCGTCCCCAGGAGTGGGGACGCGGCACGCAAGAGTGCGTGCGCTACGTCAGGGACATGTCGATGATGTCGAAGGTGAACCGCTCAGGCGGTAACGACGAAATCGGGTCCGGCATCATGTGCGCCCAGGTCTGATAGGCCGTGGTCGCGACGGTGCCGTTCAAGTAGAACAGAAACTGGTTCGAGAAACAGGATATCGGTGGCGGTTGGCGAAAAGTCAATCGTAGACCGACGGCTTTCTCGAATTCGATCCCTTCGTTGGGAGTAGCTTTGTCTTCCAAAAGAGTAACGAAGCTCGAACGGCCGGCATGCGGCCAGACGTCGGGACGCAACAGATTCCGCAGCTCCAAGCGCGTGCCGAATGTGATTTCGCACTGCCGGATCCAGTCCAGAATGCTATCGCCCCATTGCCATTGCGTGACGAGGTGTAGATATTGGTCGACCAGGTTGATGGCGAGATCCATCTTGCGCCGGTCGACTTCCTGATCCTGACCCAGACCTTCCATGGGTGGCAAGGGAATCATGTCGTCAGCGTCGATCAGGTCGTTGGCCATGCCGACTACGCGATCCAGCCGTTTTACGTTCGGACTGGTGCGAACCAGCAGAGGAGGCAGCTCATGCTTCTTCTCTCCTGGTAGCTCAACGAACTTGCGATCTCCCACAATGTCCATAGAGTTTACTCACCTTACTCTCATCGACAACAGGGTCGCTAAACTTCAACCCTGTCTGAGAGACGCTATTTAAACCCGCGTCGTTTCAGGACAGGCCAACCTACACGATTAAAAACAATTTTGCAGGATTTGTACTCGTTTGTAAAGCGGAAAAGAGTACCGGAGTACTACGGCCGCCTGCGCTACAATTCGGCTTCATGGCGTTTTGGCTCGGCTTGGACGTTGGCACTGGTGGCACGCGAGTGCTACTAGTGGACGAAAACGGACCTGTCCGGCATGCCTGCACCGCCCCACACGAAGACATGCGCATGGAGCGGCCGGGGTGGGCCGAGCAGCGGCCGGAAAACTGGTGGGACGCGGCACGGCAGGCGATTCGCGGTGTCTTGAGCCAGGCCAAAGTGAGCGGCCAGGACGTACGCGGCGTCGGATTGTCGGGTCAGATGCACGGCCTCGTGATCCTGGACGAAGCTGCGCGTGTGATCCGGCCCGCGCTCATCTGGTGCGATCAGCGCAGCCAGCGGCAGGTGGATTGGATCAATCAGACCGCTGGCAAAGAGATGGTGCTGCGCTCCACCGCGAATCCAGTGCTGACCGGTTTCACTCTTCCGAAGTTGCTCTGGGTGCGCGACAACCAGCCGAGGCTCTTCGAACGCGTGCGGCGGATGCTGTTGCCCAAAGATTACATTCGGTTTGAGCTTACCGGCGAGTTTGCGAGCGATGTCTCGGACGCTTCAGGCACGGCCCTGTTCGACGTCGTCCACCGGCGCTGGGCTTGGGATTTGGCCGACAAGCTAGAACTGGATCGGGGGATCCTTCCGCGTGTGTACGAGTCGAGCGAGGTAGCAGGCACAGTCACCGAAGCAGCTGCCCGCGAAACAGGACTGGCGGCCGGCACACCAGTAGTTGGTGGCGGAGGCGACCAGGCGGCCAGCGCCGTGGGCAACGGCATCGTGACGCCGGGAGTGCTGTCTTGCACACTGGGGACCTCGGGCGTCGTTTTCGCACATAGCGAGCAGCCGAGCTACGATCCCGATGGCCGCGTCCATACGTTTTGCCATGCCGTTACGGGTGCATGGCACGTAATGGGCGTCACGCAGGGCGCTGGTTTAAGCCTGCAATGGTTCCGCAATCAATTCGCTCCAGGTGCCGATTACGAAGCGCTGACCGCAGAGGCGGCCCAAGCTACGCCCGGATCGCAAGGCCTCTATTGGCTTCCTTATTTGATGGGTGAGCGAACGCCGCACCTCGATGCGACGGCGCGTGGCGGCTGGATCGGGCTGACCGCCAGGCATAAGCGTGCCGACATGATTCGCTCGCTGCTCGAAGGCGTGTCGTATAGCCAGAAAGATTGCCTCGATATCATCGAGCAGATCGGCGTGGAAGTGGAATCCGTGCGCGTTTCAGGCGGCGGAGCTCGCAGTGCTTTTTGGCGCCAGATGCTGGCCGATGTTTTCGGCAAGCGGATAGTAACGCTCGAAACTCAGGAGGGCTCGGCCTACGGCGCCGCGCTCCTGGCGCTGGTTGGAACCGGCGCTTACGCATCGGTGCCGGAAGTATGCAGAGCCGTCATTCGCGAAGTCGACTCCATTTCACCGCAGCCGGAAGCGGCGCAGGTTTACGCCGCGGGCCATCCAGTTTATAAGTCGCTGTACCCGGCCCTACAGGCGTTCTATGCGGGCGAGAGACGTCGATCGCGGGAAGGCGATAGACCATGAGAGATATGTTTCCGGGCTACTACGCTCCCGAGAACTTTCAGCAGCTGTGGGACCAGGCTACATTTGTTCTCGATGCCAATGTGCTCCTCAACCTCTACCGTTTCCCAAAAGGTGCCGCTCAGGACTTATTGAGCGTTTTAGAGAAAGTCTCTGATAGACTATGGCTGCCACATCAGGCTGCACTGGAATATCAAGCGAACCGCCTCACTGTCATCCGGGAGCAGCGTGAAGGGTTCGAAAAAGTGAAAGGTGCTTTGAGTAAAGCTCTGAATGACCTTAAAAGCGCCTTCGAGACGCTCCAACTCAAAAAGCGGCACTCGTCGATAGACCCAGAGCCGCTTTTGGCTGATACTAGCAAGCTGTTCAGTGACTTCAAGACAAAGTTGGACGAACTTGAGAAGCACCAGGGGGATGTCTCCGGTCCTGATGAGATGCGCAACAAGATTGATAAACTCCTCTCGGGGAAGACTGGGGCACCGCCCAAATCTCAAAAAGAGCTGGACCAAATCTACGCAGACGGAAAGGAGCGATACCGTTTCAAACGTCCGCCTGGGTATAAGGATATAGACAAGGGTCGCAATCAAACCCTTGCTTACTTCGTCAAAAACCTACGTTTCGAGCGCGAATACGGTGACCTCCTCGTATGGAAGCAGATCTTGGACCATGCTAAACAGGGCCAGATTCAGCATTTGGTATTCATCACCGACGACGAAAAAGAAGACTGGTGGCTGTCCCTTGGCGAGAAGACGATTGGCCCTCGGCCGGAACTCATCGACGAAATTACCTCCGAAGCGGGCGTTAAGACATTTCACATGTACACCTCGGAGCGTTTTCTGCAATTCGCACAAGGCGATGTCCAGGATCAGTTAATGCAGGAGTCTATCCGTCAGATCCGGGACGTCATAGAGGCCAACAAGGTCGAAACGTTTAGGAGAGTCACATCTGACTTCTTCCGTGGGCAGGCTATTCGAAGCTGGTTGGGGCAGGCACATCCAAACGCGATTGTTGCGGGCCCGTATGGCTTACTTTCCCAAAGATACGTCGTGCAGAATTCTAATGGCGTACGGATGGTGTATGAACTGCACAATGCTCCGGATGCGTTCATCTATTCGACGCTTAAAGAGAGCGTCCAAAGAGCAAACGCCCAGATGCAGAATGGGGAATTCGACACCTTCACCGTTATCTTCGTATTGCCAGATGCGACCCTCGCGAGTGAGTTGCGTGAAACAATTCAGCGAATGCCGGATGTCCACGGACCTCGAGTATCGTTTATTATTTCCACTGTTCTCCACGGCATCGATGACTCTGGGGCCGAGAGAGGCGCATTAAATGTCCTTCACGAGTTCCTAGGGTCGCATCCCTCCGGCTTCACACCGTCGGTTCAGATGTAACGTCCATGCTCTCAATGACGTCAGCCAGATCGGCATGAGAATCCTATGTCCTCGAAGCTACCATTAATACTTGGAAGGAACTCTTCAAACTTCGCATGACGAGGCTGCAGCCGCTCTACGGAACAGCCGTTCGATGAACTATTGCGATGTCAGCCTGCCGGTGCCGCTCGATCAGAGCTTCACCTACCGGCTACCTGAAACGTTGCGGCATCGAGTGCAGCCAGGATGCCGAGTTTTGGTTCCGTTCGGGACCAGGAAGCTGACCGGCATGGTCGTTACCCTCCACGACCAACCGCCGGAGGGCGCGCTCAAAGAAGTCCTGCGACTGGTCGACGAAGAGCCGGTACTCGCCGCTGAGCTGCTGGCGCTGGGCGATTGGATCTCGCAGTATTATTGCGCTCCGCTAGGCGAAGTTCTGCGCTCGATGACGCCGTTGAGCGGCGAGGTTCGCAAAAGCAAGTTGTATTCGCTCACGGATTCGGGGCGCGATGCGGCTCGGCAATTGGTGCTGGGAGCGAGTGAAGAAGACGCGGCTGTCCAGGTGTTGCAGCTTCTCGAAGCCCGGCCGCTCTCGGCGTCGTACCTCGAAAAGAAGCTGCCCAATGCCGCGCGTGTCGTCCGATCGCTTGAGAAGAAAGGCTTCATCGAAATTGAGAATCTCGAAGCTCAGCGCGATCCCTTGCGCGCCTCGGCCACTCGGCTCCGCGCGTCCTGGCTGGCCGTGTCGCCCGACGATATAAAGCTAACGAAGCGAGAGCGCGAGCTGCATGCGTTTCTCGAATTGCATCCTGGCACACACAATCTCGCGGAGCTGGAGGTATCGGTAACGGGCGCGAGTCAGGCTGCTCGATCCCTGGCACGCCGAAACCTGGTCGCACTGGAGCCTGAGGCGCCCACTGGTGTGTTCGCTACCGAAGCTCCGCCGCGTACTCTGAATCCGCACCAGCTTGAGGCTTACCAGCAAATCGAAGCTGCGCAGCGGAGCGGTAAATTTCAGACGTTCTTACTGCAGGGTGTCACGGGCTCAGGAAAGACCGAGGTATATCTGAAGTCAATCGACGCTTGCCTGGCACTGGGCAAGAGCGCGCTATTGTTGGTCCCCGAGATCGCGCTGACACCGGCGGTGGCGGGCGACTTTTTCCACCGGTTTGGCGACCGCGTGGCCATCCTACATTCCGCTTTCCACGACGCAGAGCGCGCTGAGCAGTGGCGCAGAATCCGAGCCGGGCTCGCGACAGTCGTCGTGGGAACGCGATCGGGCGTATTCGCGCCGGTACGAAATCTCGGGCTGGTGGTGATCGATGAAGAGCACGATCAGAGCTACAAACAACAGGATACGCCGCGCTACAACGGCCGGGACGTCGCGATTGTGCGGGCACAGGGCGCTGGCGCAGTGGCGATCCTGGGCTCAGCCACGCCGAGTCTCGAAAGCCGTTACAACGTCCAACGCGGCAAGTACACGCTGCTAACGCTCCCCGAGCGGATCGAGAAACGGCCGATGCCAGACGTCGAAGTGATCGATATGCGGCAGGAGTTTCTCGAGACGCGCAAGCTAGCGATCTTTTCGCGGCGGCTGGTTGACATGATCGCCGAGCGGCTGCAGAAGGGGGAGCAGACTATGCTGCTGCTCAATCGCCGTGGCTTCTCGAGTTTTGTAGCATGCCGAGCGTGTGGAGAAAAGATGGAATGCGTGAACTGCGCGGTCACGCTGACCTATCACCGGCGCGATCGGCGTATGCTGTGCCATTACTGCAATTACGCGCAGAAGGTGCCCTCAGTCTGCCCGAAATGCGGCAGCGAGTACCTGAACTTTATCGGCACCGGATCGGAGAAAGTCGAGGAAGAGCTGCATCGCGACTTTCCGACTGCGCGCATCGCTCGCATGGATCGTGACACGGTCAGCGGCAAGCGGCATTTCGAGACTATTCTGCACACCTTTCGTGAAGGCGATTCCGACATCCTCGTCGGCACCCAGATGATCGCGAAAGGGCACGATATTCCGAACGTAACTCTAGTCGGAGTGGTGTCGGCCGACGTCGGACTCGGGCTCCCGGACTTTCGCGCCGCGGAGCGAACATTTCAATTGCTGACGCAGGCGGCCGGGCGAGCAGGGCGCGGTAACCTCCCGGGGATCGTGCTGATCCAGACCATCAACCCCGAGCATTATGCGATCCGTTACGCGTCCGAGCAAAACTACGACGGGTTTTATGAAAAGGAAATCCAGTTCCGCAAGCTGATGCGGTATCCTCCCTTCGCCGCGCTGGCAAACGTTCTGGTGCGTAGCCAGAAACAAGAGGACGCGCTGGAAATGAGTACCGAGCTGGGCCGAATGCTCGATCCTGCGCCGGAGGGCCTGAAGATCCTGGGTCCGGCGGAGGCGCCTGTTCCGAAGCTGAAGAGCGAGTTTCGCTACCAGCTTTTGATCAAGGCGATTGATCGCAAGCGGCTCAACGAAACGCTGCGGGAATTGCGGCGGTTCACGCAAGAGCGGAAATGGAATCCTACGACGCTGGTAATCGATGTGGATCCATTGACGTTGCTGTAAGAGGCGCCAATGTGCGGAGCAGCGTGCTGACGCGGGGACCAGGCAGTATGATGCCGGCCAGGTTCAATGGATCAGAGTTCGGGATCACAACATTTTCATCGGCCGATGTTTCGGAACGTCGGACGGCGCGCAACAAATCGAGCGCTTCGGGGCGGGCGAATTGCTCGCCGCTGAAACCGGAGACAAACCTGCCCCCGCGAATCTCGCCCTGGGCTTCCTTACGGCGAAGGATGGGCAGCAGGTCGCGCCATGGCGGAGCGAGCGTCTCGCGCGCCAGCAGGTCGCGGAAGATCACGCCCCAGCGGAGCAAAAGCTGGTCGGCGAAGGCAGCGGCGCGAGCGTCGGTGGTGGCCAGATTTGCAGCATGCCGGACGAGCGCCCAACGTCCGGCGGCATGGCGAGGTCGCGAATGCCTTCCCCGCCCTTCTCCGCGGCGGCGCTTGGGGTCGACGAGCGATCGTAGATTCTCGAAGCCGTCAGCGGTGACGATGCCCGCGGCTACCAGTTCCCACAGGCCGTCCTCCACTTCGCTCGCCAGACGACCGGTGGAGCGGACCAGATCGGTGAAGAAGGAAGCTCCGCGCTCGCGAATTTGAGTAAGCACTTCAGCGGCGGCATGCGACAGCGTGGGTTGCTGCGAGCCAGTTTCGAGCCATTCGGCGCTTTCACGCAGGAAGATGGCGATGGGTGCGGTGCGAGTGGGGCGGACGCGGCGCGGCTCGGGATCTTCGAAGGCCGGATGCGGCGAAAGCCTGGCCCACATCACCTCGCCTGACAAACACAGGCGATCGAGAAACTCGGGATCATAGCGTGAAACTCGTCGTGAGAGAATTTCGGGCTCCCAAGCGGCCGCGGAGATTTCGTAGCCTTGGAGCTGTTTGATGATCTGGAGCGTGCCGTCGACGCCGTGAAGCCGGCTGCCTGGCACCAGGTGCTGCCAGCGCACGAGGAATCGCTGGAATTGGGCCGCAGTCACGGGCTCGATTTCACGGCGAAGCGTGCCGAGAGTGAGGCGATGGATGCGGGCGAGGATGCGCCGGTTGCACCATTGGATCTCATCCGAGGGGAAATTTGGGTTGAAGTGCCCGCGCATGACCTGACCTTCGGTTTCGAGATGGAGCAGAGTCGAATCGATGACGTCCCGCGGGAATCCAAGGCGATCCGCCAGCGAGGCTGCGGTTATGGGGCCGACCGAATCCATCCAGCCACGCACGGTCGGGAGAGGGTCGTCTTTCAGATGCAGGCGCTCGGTCGCGATCCAAAATCGCCCAACCTGATGGGCGCGGCCCGCGGCGGCGAGTTCGGTAAACCACGGCTCCCAATTCTCGGCGGGCGGAAGTAGGATCAAGGTGAGCATCGCGTCATGCAATTCGTCGGCGTCACGGACGTCAGGCCAGGACTCGGCCGCGACCTGCTCGATGGCAGAGGGATCGAGAATGCCCGCGCCGCCGGCGACGTCGGTTCGCAAGGTTCGCCGCAACTGAACTGCGCGAGCGCGGCGTTCTTCTAGCGGAGCGTCGTCGAGATAGGCATACGGATTCGCGTTCAGGATTTCGTGGGAGAACGGCGACGGCTCGGCGTTATCGATAGCGACTTTCTGAATGGCGCCCGACTCCATCGCTTCCAGAATGCGCTTGAGACCATCCAGGTCCATGGCTTCGTGCAGGCAATTGTCGAGCGTTTCTTTGACCAAAGGATGATCGGGAATGCGAATCTCGCCGGGCAGATTTTCCGCGCACGCCACTTGGTCTGGGAAAACAGACGCCAGCAGGTCCTCGGAGCGCATGCGCTGGATGGGCGGCGGAACCTTGCGGCCACCCCGGAATCGAAGAATGGCGAGCGCGCGCGAGGCGTTCCAACGCCAGCGGGCCGTGAACATCGGCGCGTCAAGCAGGGCCTGCGTGAGAACATCTTCGACAGATTGAGATTTCAAAAACTCGAAAACGAGTTCGAGCGGGAAGGCATGCTGCTCGGTGAGCGATATGTTTATACCGTTATCAGTGGCGGCGGCCTGCAGTTCGAAATTAAATGATCGGCAAAAGCGCTTACGCAGCGCCAGTCCCCAAGCACGATTGATGCGCGAGCCGAAAGGAGCGTAAATCACCAACTGCATGCCGCCGCCTTCGTCGAAGAACCGCTCGGCAACGATGCGTTGCTGCGTAGGCAATGCGCCGAGCATGGCAGCGCCGGCACGAACGTAAACTAGCGCCTGCTTTGCGCCTGCTTCATTGAGGCCGCACTGCTCGATCAAGAATGAAACAGCTTGGTCGGGATCGCAGTGGATCTCTTCGCGGACTTCGGAAACGGCTTGCGAAAGCTCGATAGTTCGGCCGGGGGCCTCTCCATTCCAGAACGGGACCGAAGGCGGAGCGCCATGAGCATCTTCGACACGGACGCGGCCGGGCTCGACTCGCTTGATGCGCCAGGAGGTCGTACCCAGAAGGAATACGTCACCAGCCAAGCTTTCGACGGCGAAATCTTCGTCCAGCGTTCCGACGACCTTTTCCTCAGGCTGGGCGATGACCGCATAATTGGCGGTTTCTGGAATCGCGCCCCCCGAGGTGATGGCCGCTAGACGCGCACCGCGCCGGCCTCGGATTCTTCCGTTTACCTGATCACGATGCAGATAGGCTCCGCTGCGGCCGCGTTGGGTCGATATGCCATCGGACAGCATAGTCACGATGGCATCGAACTCGCTGCGCGGCAGGTTGCGATAAGGGTAGGTGCTGCGGACGAGAGAGAACAGGTCGTCCTCGCGCCAGTCGCGGGCCGCGGCTTCGGCGACAATTTGCTGAGCAAGAATATCGAGCGGGGCGTTCGGGATTTCCAGACGATCGAGCTCACCGGAGCGAATGGCGCGAACCAAGGCGGCGCATTCGATCAGCTCATCGCGCGTGGTGGCGAAGAAATGACCTTTCGGCAGCGCCCCAACCCAGTGGCCGGAGCGGCCGACACGCTGCAGGGCTACGGCAATGGAACGAGGCGACCCGACCTGGCAGACCAGATCTATGGTCCCGATGTCGATGCCGAGCTCGAGAGAAGCAGTGGCGACAACGGCGCGCAGCTCGCCGTTTTTCAAGCGGGACTCGGCGTTCAGGCGGAGGGTTCGAGAGAGGCTTCCATGATGCGGCAGGACGACGTTTTCTCCCAGCCGTTCCGCTAGGGCATGGGCTACACGCTCGGCCAATCGTCTTGTGTTGACAAAAACGAGGGTGGTGCGATGGGCTAGGATGAGCTGCGCCAGGCGATCGTAGATTTCGCCCCACATCTCATTGCTGGCCACGGGACCGAGCTCGTCGCGAGGGACTTCGACCGCCAGTTCCATCGCGCGCCGATGGCCGATGTTGATGATGTGGGCCTGCGGGCTCAAGAATTCGGCGACTTCTTGAATGGGCTTGACCGTAGCAGATAATCCGATGCGTTGAGAACGGTGTCCAACCTCGCCCGTGAGTGCATCCAAGCGGGCCAGCGAGAGAGCCAGGTGCGAGCCGCGCTTGTCGTCGGCGACGGCGTGAATCTCGTCGACGATCACGGTGCGGATGGTCCGCAACATGGCTCGCGACTTTTCGGCAGTCAGCAAGATGTAAAGCGATTCGGGCGTCGTGACCAGGATGTGCGGCCGATGCTTACCCATCTGCTGGCGCTCATAGGCGGGCGTGTCGCCGGTGCGCACGGCCGTGCGGATGGGATCGAGTGCGATACCCTGGCGCGCAGCTAGCGCCGAGATTTCGGACAGCGGTATTTCCAGGTTCTTGTGGATGTCGTTGCTGAGCGCCTTGAGGGGCGAGACGTAGACAACTTCGGTTTCATTGGCTAGTTGACCGGTGCGGGTGGCGCGAACCAAGCGATCGAGGCAGATCAGGAAAGCGGCGAGCGTTTTACCGGAACCGGTGGGCGCCGAAATCAGCACGTCGCGGCCGGCTCGAATCTCGGGCCATCCGAGAGTTTGAGGTTCGGTAGCGCCGGCGAAACGGGCGGCGAACCACTCTGCGACAAGGGGATCAAAATCCGCGAGTATCGGCGCAAAACGGGCGGACTCAGTTTGCGGTTCGGGGTTCACCTGTCCATATTTTAACCCCGCTAGGCGATTTGCGGGCTTGGGAGGCGGAAACGTGCTGTTGTTCTATTCGTCGCGTAGCGCCGCCAGCGGATCAATCCGTGCCGAACGGCGAGCCGGCAGATAACAGGCGACCATCGTAAGAGCCGCGAGCAGTAGCGGAGCGCCAACAAGAAGCAGCGGATTGCTAACGCTGGAGCCGATTACCTCCGCAAGCTCGCTGGAAAAGGAGGAAAGAGTACGCGAAATCAGAGATGCTCCCGCGAACCCTAGTGCCGATCCAATCACGACCAACGTGGCGCCTTCCTTCATCACCAGCCGCAACACCTGACTGCTTTGCGCGCCCAGGGCCATACGAATCCCGATCTCTTTGCGTCGCCGTGCGACAGCGTAGGCAGTGACGCCAGCCAAGCCGATGGAAGCCAGGATCAATCCAAAGATGCCGATGCCCAGGTAAATCGTTGCGCTCAACTGGACGATCGAATTGAACTGGTCCAAGCGTTCATCTATGGTGCCGACGTTGAACACGGTGATGGAAGGATCGAGCGATGCAATCGCATTGCGCACGTCGGCGATCGTGTCCAAGCCTGCGACTCCGCGAACGATGAGCGTAGCGCCTTGCTGCGCTGGGCCGGCGTGTGACGATCCGGCGGTTATAGGAACGAACACGGTTGGAACCGGTTTCGCCATCATGAATCCGGACTTGATGTCGTGAACAACGCCGATGACGGTGTAGCTGTGTTCATCGTCGCGAATAGTGCGGTCCAAGGGGCCGTCGCCGCCGAAGAATTCGTGCGCTGCCGTTTGATTTACCAGGGCGGGTATAGCGCCCGAGGCCGGCTGCTTATTCATGTCAATAAACTCTCCGTCGTCCGTAAACTCGCCGGCCATAAACTCGCGGCCACGCACCGGCGCGATTCCAAGTGTCGCGAAGTATTTGAGACCGATGCGCTGCCGTGTCCCGTTCCGCAAAACCTCACCACGTGGGCCGGGGGCGGAAAAGTGAATGTTGGGCACGGCCATCATCTCCCCGAAGGGCGCTGCCTCCGCAAGTGTCACCGCACGTACCGTCGGGCGCCGGGATAAGCGCTCCGGGAGTTCCTTGTACAGAGCTGCGATCTGACTCTGCGAGCGGCCGTCGTGTATAGGATCGAGTTGAAAGATTGTAAGGTTGGAGGTGTCGAAGCCCGGGTCTATGCGTGCGGTTTTTCCGAAGCCCAGGACGATAAAGCCCGTGATCAGCAGCAACGTCAACGAACCCGCCACTTGATAGGCCACTAATATATTCCGCAACCCGAAACGTCGGTAGCCGCGGAGTGGCGTCACGGAGCCCTCCTTCAGTACCGTGACTACGTCGGTGCGCGTTATGTGAAGCGCGGGCGCCAAACCAAATGCGATACCCGCGAGCACAGCGACCGCTAGCGCGAGCAGCAGCACGGTGAGGTCCGGTCGAAAATTAGCGTCCAGTGGGAAGGGAACCGGAAATTTTCTCGACCAGACGACGCTCGCGAGCCAGTAGGAAAACACGAAGCCCACGACGCCCCCTCCCAGTGACAAAATCACGCTTTCCGTTAGAAGCTGCCGCAGCAGACGGAACCGGCCGGCGCCTATCGACAGACGAATCGCGATCTCCTTGCGGCGTTCGCTACTACGCGCCAGAAGCAAATTCGCCAGATTGGTGCAGGCCAGTGAGAGTATTAGGCCCAAGAGGACGCTTATAAAAGTGAAAACCACGACCCGTTCGGCCGGAGGCACGGGCACATAGCCGTTGACCGAGAGGAGATGAATTTTGCGACCGTTGTGATCCCGATTGCGAGTGAGCTTCTCGTCGTCCAAGCGACGGGTGATAACATCCAGAAATGCCTCCACCGCCGACGGCTTTACGCCGTGAGCCAAACGGATGACGACGCGAAACGCTCCGACATCCCGCTGCTGAAGGGCATCACCGGCAAGCTCGGGAGCAATCGAGGAGCCGGAGGTGACCGGGACGAACAAGTCCGCACGCGTCATCGGCCACACTCCGAAAAAATTCTTCGGCGCCACTCCCAGGATGGTCGCTGCCTGGCCATTAACGCGTAGCGTACCGCCGATGGCGTCAGGATTCGCGTGCAAATGCGTCTGCCAGAAACGCTCGCTCACAACCACCACCGGGGGCGTGCCGGGCTTTTCGATGTCGGCTCGGAAGAGACGGCCAAGTTCGGGTTTCATGCCTAAGACCGCGAAGTACTCGGGCGAAACCAAGTCGCCAGAAATACGCTCAGATTTTTCGACTTTCGAACCTTCAGTGGCGACGCTGAACGGCACCGGGCCAGCGAAGGCCGCTACCGAGACTCCCGGCTGGTCACGGTAACGTTCGAAATAAGGATAAGGTACTAGCGTGTCCAGCGCCGCGAGAGTGCCAGGATTGCTGACGCCCACGAGCGGATGAAACAGAACAGCATTGAATTCGCTGAAGAACAGGCTGCACACTCCGATGCCGAGGGCGAGAGAGATTATTCCTACGGCAGTGAATCCGGGTGATTTCGCCAGCATGCGCAGGGCGTATCTCACATCGCCGCGAAGTTCGGACAGATATTCAGCGGGCAGGCGCAAGGCAATGTCCGCGATTAAGCGAACGAGCCCCCGAGCGCCGTGACGACGCCAAATCTCAGGAGCTGCATCCTCACCCAGCCGTTCCAGATCCTGGCCGTAGAGCATCTGAAACTCGTGTGGAAAGGAGCGCGCGAGGGCGCGATAAAACCGCAAGCAAAGCTCGACTGGAGTGGTCATTCGTAAGCCTCCTGCTGGCGCTTGACCTGCCTGCGTTTGGCGCGCATCACATTCACCAGCTCTTCCAAGCGCTGGCTTTCAAGATCAAGCACCTGCCGACCGAAACGTGTCAGCTTGTAGTAGCGGCGCCGCGCGTCGTCCAGCTCAGCCGCAGGCCGCTCCTCTGACTCTTCAATGAGGTCGGCATCGATCAGGCGCGCAAGCGTGCCATACAGCGTCGCGGGCCATAGGTGGACCTTGCCCCCGGTCCGATCCAGCACCTCTTGCATGATGCCGTAGCCGTGCTGCTCGTCGGCCGCCAACGAAAGCAGGATGTGAAACCAGTTAGTCTTCAGTGGTAGAAACGCTTGGGGATCTTGTCTCGCCATCAGTTTATATATATATCACTTGATATATATCCGTGTCAAGCGTACACCCGGGTGTGTGGAGGGCGCTGAGCGTTAATGCTCTGTCTGCTTGGCATCGGTACGAAGGGCCGGTGGAACGTCTGGCGTTGGCTTTATTGATGGCGGCGCGGTCGTGGCCATAAGGCGGCTGGAGTTGTGGTGACCCTACCACACCCTGGGCCACAAGGCGTATACTTGGCACGTACAGGGAGGGAAGATGAACTATCGTTGCCTCTGTCTCGTAGTTGGACTTACCACGCTTCTTTCGCTTGCGCAGGGACAAGTGGCGCCAAACTCGGCCTTCGCTAGAGCCAAAGCCGATAAGCAGACCTGGACGCCACCCCGAACCGCCGACGGACATCCCGACCTTCAGGGCTTCTGGGCCAACAACAATGCCACTCCGCTCGAGCGACCCAAGGAATTGGCTGGGCGGGAATCCCTTACCGATGAGGAAGTGGCGGCGCTCAAGAAGAAGGCGCATGAGATGTTCAGCGGCAATGGCGACGCCGCCTTCGGCGATAACCTATTTGAAACCGTGCTAGCGAATGTCAGGGGAACGAAAAAGGGGTTCAAGAGCGTGGACGGCGAGACCGGCGACTACAGCTCGGTCTGGAACGACGAGAGGGATTGGAATAATCGAACCTCACTCATCACCGACCCGCCGGACGGGCGTCTTCCCGCCATGACACCTGAGGGACAAAAGAGACGCGAGGCCAATGCGTCAGCTAGGCAGCGTCCGGCCGCCACGCCGGAAGATCGAGCGTTACAAGAACGCTGTATCACCTACGGCTCGCCGCAGATGGTAGCGGGGTACCAAAGCTACTATCAGGTCGTACAGACGCCTAAGTCGGTGGTGATCATGACGGAGATGATTCACGATGCCCGTGCAATTCCACTCGACGCGGGTCCGCATCTTCCACCTTCGGTCCAGCAGTGGTTTGGGGATTCGCGCGGCCACTGGGAGGGCGATACGCTGGTGGTGGATACGACGAACTACAAACCGAGAAGCTTCATGAGCGTGTCCAGCGAACAGCTGCACGTGATCGAGCGTTTCTCGCGCAGTGCTGCGGACATCCTGCAATACGAAATCACAATTAATGATCCGGGGACGTGGACGAAACCCTGGAGCCTGATGATCCCGTTGAAGCGCTCGCCGAAACCGGTCTATGAGTATGCCTGTCATGAGGGGAACATCGGAATGGTCGGCATCCTGAAGGGCGCGCGGGCCGAGGAGCAGGCCGCGGCATCGGGAAGTCAAGTACCGAAATAATTCCGGTCAATAGATCGTTGGTTCACCTTCGGGGCGGGTTTTCCAGCGGCGATGAATCCAGAGCCACTGGCCGGGCTGTTCGCGTATCACGCCTTCTAGTACGGCATGCAGGCGGCGGGTGTCTTCGACCGGGTCGCCACTCATTTCCAGTGGCGGGTAGAAGCGCAGGACGTAGCGGCTTTCTTCGCCGGACCACAGGGCGAACCCAGGGACTACGGCCGCCCCCGTTCGCGACGCGATCTTGGCAAACGCCGTATTGGCGCAGGCGGGGACTCCGAAGAAATTGACGAAAGCGCCCTCTTGCAGTGAGGTGTTCTGATCGATGAGGATGCCGACTGCTTCGTTCTGCTGCAAAGCCCGCAGGATGGCTCGCGCTCCATCCCACTTCTCGATCAAGCGATTGCCGGAAAGCTGGCGCTGCTGTTCCACCAGCCTATCGATGTGGGGATTATCGAGCGGGCGGATGACGACGTGCATCGGCTCCGTCATCAATCCGTGGGCAAAGGCACTGAGTTCCCAGTTGCCGAAGTGCGCGGTGGCGAACAGGACGCCGCGGCCGGCCTTCTTCGCCTCGGTAAAGTGCTCCAGTCCTTCGTAACGAATCCAGTCGGAAATGTTCTGGGCGTTGATCTGGGGAAAGCGCGCGAATGCGTAAAGCAAGCGGCCGATGGAGCGGAAGACTTCACCGGCGATTACGTTGCGTTCGGCAAGCGTTTTCTGGGGATAAGCCAGCTCGAGGTTGCGCATGGCTACCCGACGTAGCCTCGGCATGGCGAGATCCAGCACCTTGCCGTAAAAAGTTCCCAGCGCGGGCGGCGAATGGCCGAGCGACCACAGAACCAACCTGGCTAAGAGATATTGGATGACTGCTATTCTATCCACCCTCCGCCGAGCATCAGATCGCCATCATAGAATACGGCGCCTTGGCCGGGTGTGACGGCGCGCTGCGGCTCATCGAAGCGGACTTCGACGCGCCCAAGATCGTCGGTCGGATACAGTGTCGCCGGGGCCGCCGCGTGCTTATTGCGTATCTTGACCTCGGCGCGCACAGGCGTGACAATCGGCGGGATCGAAATCCAGTTGACTCCATTCGCGACCAATCGCGCGCGCAACAGTTCATCGTTGCGTCCGACAATCACGCGCTGCGATGCCGGCTCGGTTGCGATCACGTATAAGGGTTCGGCGGCCGCAATCCGCAGCCCGCGCCGTTGGCCGACGGTGAAATGATGGACTCCCGAGTGCTCGCCTAGAACGTGGCCCTCGCGATCGCGGATCTCTCCGCTGGTTTGCTCGGGCGCTATTCCCTGCTCGCGGAAATAAGCGGCGATGAAAGATGCATAATCGCCATTGGGGACGAAGCAGATCTCCTGGCTATCCGGCTTTTCCGCCACGGGCAGACCGAGGTCGCGCGCTAACTTGCGCACTTGCGGCTTGGTGAATTCGCCCAAGGGAAACTGAGTTCGCGCTAACTGTTCCTGCTCCAAGCCGAACAGAAAATAAGTCTGGTCCTTGGCGGCGTCCACGCTCTTGCGTATTTGATAACGGCCGGTCGATTCGTCGCGGCAAATCCGCGCATAGTGGCCAGTAGCGATGATCTCGGCCCCTACACCGGCGGCCATGTCGAGAAACTGATCGAATTTGATGAAGTTGTTGCACAGCGTGCAGGGAATGGGCGTGCGCCCGGCCAGATATTCGCTGATGAAGGGCTTGACCACCTGCTCTTCGAAGCGCTGCTCGAAGTTGACGACGTAGTATGGGATTCCGAGATGCTGCGCGACATAACGGGCGTCGTAGACGTCATCGAGCGAGCAGCAACGGCCCGTTGATCCGCCTACAGGAGTCAATTCCGGGAGACGCCGCTGATTCCAGAGCTGCATGGTCAGGCCGACAATCGCTAGACCGCGGCGATGCAGCAAGCCTGCCACAACAGAGCTGTCAACTCCGCCCGACATGGCAACTGCAATGGTATTTTCAGACACTGGCGGTATAAGTAGGAGACAACTTGCGCAATTGCGCGACCGATTCGGCGATGGCTGAGATAAGCGCATCCACTTGCTCTTCGTTGTTCGACTGGCCGAGCGAGAACCGGAGGCTGGCGCGCGCACGTTCACGCGGCAGTCCGATGGCGATTAACACGTGCGATGGCTCGACGGCTCCGCTGGAACAGGCCGATCCGCTGGACACCGCGAAGCCTTTAAGGTCCAGCGAGATTACCAATGCCTCGCCTTCCAGGCCATCGAAGTAGACGTTGGTGGTGTTGGGCGTGCGATGCGAACGCGCCCCGTTTACGCCGGAGGAAGGTACGCGTGAGAGTATGCCATTCTCCAGACGATCGCGCATGGCGGCTAGCCGTGAGGACTCAGCAGAGAGGCCGGCCATGGATCGCGCAGCCGCCGCACCCAACGCTACGGCCCCGGGAACATTTTCGGTGCCGGGCCGCCGCTCACGCTCATGTTTGCCACCGAATTGGATGGGAGACAGGCGAGTTCCGGTCTTGACGTAGAGCGCGCCGATTCCTTTTGGCGCGTACAGCTTGTGGCCGCTCATGGAATACAGGTCGACGCCTAACGCTCGAACATCGACGGAAATCTTTCCCGCCGCTTGAACGCCATCGACATGCAGCAGTGCGCCGGCCTCGCGAGCGATTTGGGAAATCTCTTGGATGGGCTGGATCGTTCCGATCTCGTTGTTGGCGTGCATCACGGAGATCAGGACTGTCTGCGGGCGCAGGGCTCGGCGGATGCCGGCTGGGTCGACCACGCCATCGGAACCTACTGGAACATAGGTAACGTCGACGCCTTCACGCTCCAGCTCCCGGCAGGGATTCAAAACGGCGGGGTGCTCGATGGTAGTGGTAATAACGTGCTTGCGAGCGGCAGGGTGACTGCGGACCGTGCCCAAAATTGCCAGGTTGTCGGCTTCAGTTCCACCGCTCAGGAAAACGATTTCTTTGGTATCGCAGTGCAGGAGCGAGGCGGTCTGGCGGCGGGCTAGATCCAACTTTTGCTTGGCCAACTGGCCGTCCTGATGAATGCTGGACGCGTTTCCATACACTTCAAGTAGCGCTGGAAGCAGTACTTCGAGTACCGCTGGAGATACTGGCGTAGTCGCGTTGTGGTCGAAGTAGAAACGCTGCACTTCGACTACTAGTTTAACAACGTTACCCAATCCATCTGTTCTTTGGAACGGGATAAACTGAATCGAGGAGAGAAACCCGTGAATTATTCCCGCCGAGACCTCGCGATTCTTCTACCGGCATTGGCTGCGGCTAAGGCCCATGCCCAGGAGGATGGGAAGATGCTTCCCGCCCGCGTTTACAAGTACGAAGATCTGCCGGTGAAGGTGAATAAGACCAGCCGGGGGCGGGCTGTTCTGAACGGTGAGACCCATTCAGGATTTCCGATCGAACTGCATCTGACCGAGCTGGACCCCGGTCAGGCTCCGCACGCGCCGCACCGGCATGTTCACGAGGAGATTTTCATGCTGCGCGGCGGCACGGTGGATATGACGATCAGCGGTAAGACCACGCGGCTGACGCCGGGCTCGGTGGCCTATATAGCGTCCAACGAGTTGCACGGACTAATCAACAGCGGAAGTGAAGCCGCGACCTATTTCGTCATTGCCCTGGGCAACGGCAAGACTTGATGACGATAAGTTGATTACGAAAGCGGCAGTTTGTCTCTTAAGCGGCGGCTTGGATTCCGCCACGACTCTAGCCTTTGCCCGGCGCGCACGTTTCGAGTGCTTCGCGCTGAGCTTCGATTACGGGCAACGGCATCGCATTGAACTGCAGGCAGCGGCGAGGGTGGCGGCAAGCCTGGGCGCGGCGAAGCATCTGATCGTGCCGATAGACTTGAGGGTTTTCGGCGGCTCGGCGCTGACCAGCGAGATCGACGTGCCGAAGACGGGCGTGGCCGAAGGCGTTCCAGTCACTTACGTTCCAGCTCGCAACACCATCTTTCTGGCGCTGGCGCTGGCCTGGGCGGAAGTGCTCGGCTCATCTGACATCTTCATGGGGGTGAATGCTATCGATTACTCCGGCTATCCAGATTGCCGTCCGGAATTCATCGACGCTTTTGAGCGCATGGCAAATCTGGCGACGAAGGCCGGAGTAGAAGGCCGCACACGGATTCAGATTCACGCGCCGCTGATCAAGCTCTCCAAAAGCGAGATTATTAAATTAGCAAGGGAACTGGGTGTGGATTTACGGCTGACGCACAGTTGTTACGATCCCGATGAGCGCGGCCGTGCATGCGGGTTGTGCGACTCCTGCCGTCTGCGCCTGAAAGGCTTCGCCGACGCGGAGCTGCAAGATCCTCTCGAATATCGCAAGTGAAGATTGCTGAAATTTTTTATTCGGTTCAAGGGGAAGGCATGTTGGCCGGCGTGCCGTCGGTCTTCGTGCGCACCAGCGGGTGCAACCTACGCTGCGCGTGGTGCGACACACCTTATACGTCGTGGCAGCCGGAGGGCGAGGAGCGATCTGTTGAGTCGATTGCCGACGAGGTGGGCAGCTATGGCGCAGCGCATGTCGTAATCACTGGTGGCGAGCCGATGATCGCACCCGGGATTGAGGAATTGACCCGGCGTCTCGACCAGCACGTGACCATTGAGACCGCCGGGACTGTGGATGTCGATGCACGGTGCGACCTGATGAGCATCAGCCCCAAGCTGGGCAATTCTACTCCGCGTGATCGCGAGGGCGGCAGGTGGGCGGCTCAACATGAGCGGCTGCGGTATCAGCCGGAAATTTTGAAGCGATTGATCGGCCGCTATGCCTATCAGCTAAAGTTTGTCATTGCCGATCCGGCGGATTTGGAGGAGGTGCGTACCGTCGCACACGAGGTCGGAGCGTCGAAGGAGCATGTGCTGTTGATGCCCGAGGGCATCGACCAAGCTGTGTTGGCGGAGCGCGCCCGGTGGCTAGTGGAGATCTGCAAACAGGAAGGTTTTCGTTTCAGCCCGCGCCTGCACATAGGGCTCTGGGGAAATCGGCGGGGTGTGTAAGGCAAAGCCTCAGGCGGTCAATTCGTAGCCGCGCTCGGCGATTTGCACCCTGAGAGTTTCGGATTGATGACCGTGAGCGGCGAAGATCTGCCGCACCAGATCGCAGACCTCTTCAGAACCTCTCTCGTAGAACACCAGGATCGACGGACCGGCGCCGCTTAGCGCGCAGCCGAGTAACCCCGGCGCTCGCAGCCTCACCATTTCCTCGAGCCCTGGAACGAGCGCGTATCGATAGGGCTGGTGCAGCCGATCCTCGAAGGCAGTTGGAAATGCGGTGGTGGTTCCGGTGGCCAGCGCCGCTGTCAGCAGAGCACTGCGTTGGACATTGAACAGGGTGTCTTCGCGAGAATAACAGTCCGGCAACACGGCGCGGGCTTGAGCCGTCGCTACGGCAAAATCCGGCACGACGACGGCAACCCCGTAGCTGGCGGGCAGCTCCAGCCGAACCGCGCGTGCGACGCCTCCGGCATCGATGGCGGCCGCGACGATCGATCCCAACACGCAGGCCGCAACGTTATCCGGATGGCCCTCGATTTGAGCAGCTTCGTTGAGAATGCGATGCGCTTTCCAGTGCAGTTCCAGCAGATGGTCGGCAATAACTACGCCGGCAGTGAGCGCGGCGGCGCTCGATCCCAAGCCTTTTCCGATGGGAATATCGTTCTCGATCTCGAGTGCAATCGGCGGCAGCGTCTCGCCGACATCTTTGGCCACTGCGAGCGCGGTCTGCCAGATTAGGTTATCTTCGCCAGTCGAAATCCGGAAGGCGTCGCGGCCAGTAGCACTGATCGACAATTGGCCGGCGCGCTCAAATCGGCAAGTCAAATAAATCGCGAGCGCAAGCCCTAAGGCATCGAAGCCGGGACCGAGGTTGGCGCTGGAAGCAGGGATGCGAACCTTCATTAGGAAATGGTCTGAGGCTAGAGCCTCACGGCCGTTCCCTTCCGGCAGGATTCGTAAATGGACACTACGGCCTGCAACGCGCGGTATCCATCTTCACCTGACGAGACCGGCTTTCTTCCAGTGCGGATGGCTTCACCGAAATCGAGAAACTGCCGCTCGAAGGGCGCCATCGAAATCGCCATGGGGTCGGAGGCACCGGAAGCAACATCGCGCTCTACAGGCGCAGGCTCGCCGGAATCGTTTTCCACATTCCATGTGGTGAGCTTGTCGCCCGAAATGATGGCGGTTCCCTTGGTGCCATGGATCTCCAGCCGCTCGGTGTAGCCGGGCCAGAACGCGGTGGAGGCTTGAATAACGCCGGTGGCGCCCGAAGAATATTTGAGCACCGCCGCGATGACGTCTTCCGACTCGATCTTGTGAAACGCCGCCAGTTGCCAGTAGCCGAAGACTTCGGCAATACCGCCCACGAGCCACAGCAGAACGTCCACTTGGTGAATTGCCTGATTAATCAGCGCGCCCCCACCCTCGGTGGCCCAGCTTCCTTTAATGGGACGCGAATAGTACGCGGCCGTGCGAAACCACTTGACGTAGGCGTCGGCCTGAAGAAGCTTGCCCAACCGTCCGCTGGTGAGCGCGCGCCGCACGAACTGGGTGGAATCGTCAAAACGGTGCTGGCTCACCACGCCGAGTTGGATACCCGCGCCACGAGCTGTGTCGATCATGGCCTGCGCTGTTTCGAGGTTGGTCGCTATGGGCTTCTGGACCTGCACGTGCTTTTTCTCTTGGGCGCAAATCTGGAGCGGCTGCAAACGAAAATCCGGGAAGGTACAGACGTCGACGAAGTCAACACGCGGATGCCGGCAGAGTTCTTCATAGGTGGCGACGAACTGACAGCCATAGCGGGTGGCGAAGTCGCGGCCACTTTCCGCATTGATGTCCGTGCAGGCTACCAACTCGTAACCGATCTTGGCGTAGACTTGCGCGTGCTTGTGCGAAATGGCTCCTGTGCCGATGATTCCGACCCTCATGGGTGTTTTGCTGTCCTCCTGGCTTCTGGTTTATTGTACGAGACCGTTGTAGCTGCCGCAGATGCTTACTTCCATCCCCAGGTTGCGGAACGTGGCCGCCTTTACGGCCAGGGCTTGGTTCGCGGCCGCGGCGTTGGGTGCATATGCCACCTGGATGTGGTTGGCCTTATGACGGGCCATCATCTGATTGCGCGAGATGCCGTAAGTGACGGCGTGCATGATGGGCCACTGCGGAGTGGTAATGTGCCATCTTCGTTCCGTCTCTTTGCGAGGCAGATCGCGCACGCCAGCGCGGCCGAGGTCGGCTTTCAACTCGCCGTCTTCAACAAAGACGCGGCTCCACACGATTTCGCCCGGCTTGCTGATGCCCTTCACCGTTCCGCCGCCAAGCCGGAAATACATGGGCGGTTGACGCTCACTGACTGTACCAGCGTAGCCGCCGATGAAGTGCTCAGGCGGCGCGGCTCCGCTGATCTCGAACACCCACACGAACTCGCCCTGATAATCTTCCCCATAGCGCACATCATGGAGCGTGGTTTCCGGATCGTAGCCGAGCTTAGTCCAGATGCGATTGGTGATCAGTGCATCCAGACCGGCACATTCATCCACTTCGTTGAAGTGCGGCAGCGCGCGGCCGGGATACAGTTCGCCATTGTCGCGCGATGCGACAGGGGGGCGATCCACATTGTTGAGCAAACCTTCGGCTAAGTCGGAGGCCGGTGCCAGATCCTTGAGCCCCTGCTGATATTGAATGCCGATCGCGTCGCAACCAAAGTCGTCCGCAATTCGAACGGCCGCGATGTACATTTTACACTGCTCTAGAATCTGATCGCCGGTAAGCTCGGTGTCGGGATCGGCGCCGGTGATGAAGCGCATGCCTTTTCCATCCAGCCACTCGCGCACCGCCCGGGCCTCTTGATCGGAAGTGCGCTGCATCTCGGCGTACAGTGCCGACTGGCTGAGCCGCTCCTTGAATACGCCTAGGGGATGCAGCAGCTCATCGGGAATGATGGCGTTGTACATGCCCATGCAACCTTCATCGAACACGCCCAGGATAGCTTTGTTGCGCTGAAGATGAGTAGCGACTTCGCGCGCGGCCGTCTCGGCCTCGTCCGGTAGTTTCAAATCCTTTAGTGGATGAACATGGCAAGTGTTGTGGCCGACTGGCTCGCCTTTAAGCCAACGATCGAGTCCCTGGAGAAAGAAATCGTCCGTGAAATCGACGCTCCACAGCGTGTCGTAACGAACGCCGGCTTTGGTCAGCGATCCATTGAGGTTGAGCATGCCGACCAGACCAGGCCATTCGCCGCTCCAGTTGGCGACGGTCAGGATAGGCCCTTGATGCGAGTACAATCCGTGGAGCAGATGATGCGTGTATTGCCAGACGGCCTCCACCACAACCAGCGGCGCAGTGGGCGGAATATTTCGGAAAACCTGCATGCCATACTTCTGGCTGTCGATGAATCCGTGCTGCTTGGCTGGATCGTAGGAATGAGCCCGCTGGACGTCGCGTCCGGAGCGCCGAATGGCCGCCATGACCGCGGCCTCGACACGTTCCTGCGCAGGCCAACACTTCCGATTGGCGGACAGCCGCAAATCTCCATTTGCGACTATAACGATAGAATTGGGCATTAATCCACATTGTGCCACGTCGCGACATTGTGACACGATGTGCGCGCTCGGATCGTCTTTTGTTGCAGGCTATGTTATGTTGAGAGAGCAGACCTTCCTTGAGCAGCTCCCGGGCCGGTAGCTCAGTTGGTAGAGCATCGCACTTTTAATGCGGTGGTCGCGGGTTCGAGCCCCGCCCGGCTCACCAAAACAACGCACCCAAATTCACTGACTTACAAGCTACGTAAAATTCATGGTGGCGCTATGGTGTCGGGTTTCAAAAAACCGATGTTAGTATCGTCCATGCTTATATACGAACGTCACTACGTCGTGGGTTGTTCGTCGAGCGCAAAGTGCAAGCGTTGCCTCGTATTGGATTGGGACGACACGAAGGACGACGCTAGCATCAACCTCTCAAAACCGCTGACCTCTCAAAACCGCCGACGCCGTATGATGCACAGCTGGTACAGCGCGCTGTTCTGACGGGTATGATCGATCCGCCCGACGAAGTGAAGGCGGCAACCGTAGGAATCGCGGAGGACCTAACCACGTTTAAGAACACCGGAAAAACCTAGATGCCGGCTAGGCTGAAGCCATCGCTTGCAATCGAGCGTTGCCGACCTCTTGCTCCGCGGATGAAAGGCGTGGCGTTGGACCGCAACGGCTGCGGGGATAAGAGTTGCCGGCCTGTTCGGTCACGCGGCCAGCGCGAAACGGGCTGGCCTGATCGATTTGGTTAAGCCCGCGTTGGAAGAGTTGATCCGGATCGGACCTGACCTGTATAAAGAGGTGCTGATTCAACTCGGCGAGACATGACCGTCCCACTGAGTGGGCCGCGGGAGCATCATCGGGACCCAAGCCGCGTTGAGGAAGTGACCTTTTTGATGCCAGCCCTTAAATGGGTTCCGGCGTAGCCGCTCCGTCGGCCCGTGGATCGGAAGCGGCGTAATTGGTTCCGGTTTTCGAATCGTGCATGACCGCCTGTCCGCGGCCCATCTCCTGCGCGTAGTGGGGGCGCTCGGCAATTACGTGGCCCATCTCGGATAGCTCGCGGATGGTTCGGATCGGGACCCGAGATTCGATCGACACATCGCATCCGTCCGCGCTTCCCTTAAAAAATCTCGGCGCTTCCATGGCCGCCTGCAGGTTCATCCCGTAGTCGACCACGTTGGACACGAACTGGGCGTGCGCCAATGGCTGGTTCGCGCCGCCCATGATCCCAAAGCCAACTTGCCAATTGTCCCGCTGCATGAAGCCTGGAATAATGGTGTGGAATGGCCGCTTGCCGCCCGCGAGCACGTTGGGATGCCCCGGCTCCAGCGTGAAGCCGGCACCCCGATTTTGCAATTCGAAGCCCATACCTTGCACTGTGATTCCTGATCCGAAGCTGGCGTAGTTGCTCTGAATCCAACTCGCGATATTGCCGTCGCGATCCACCACCGACAGATAGATTGTGTCGCTTCCGGATGGGCAGCCATGACCGGCTTCCCCATTGGCCCGCTTCGGCTCGATCAGCGCAGCGCGCTCGCGGCCATACTGTTTAGAGAGCAACTCCGTGACCGGGATGTGCGAGCTTCGAGGATCTCCGTTATAGCGGTAGACGTCGGCATAGGCGAGCTTCATGGCCTCGATACGGTAGTGCATTTCGGCTGGACTTAGCGGCCCGTCGGGATCGGCGGGCCTCGCATCCATGATATTCAGCATTTCGAGCGCGGCCATTCCTTGACCATTGGGCGGTAGCTCGAAGACTCGCCAGCCCCGATAATCGATCGAGATCGGCTCGACCCATTCCGATGCGAACATCGCGAGGTCGTCCACAGTCGTCGTCCCACCCATTGCTTTCGAAGTGGCCAGCAACGCGGCTGCGATCTCTCCTCGATAAAACGCCGCAGGTCCGTGTTCGGCCAGAATTCGATACGCTTGCGCGAGATCGGGATTACGGAATATCTCGCCTTCGTGCGGTGGGCGTTTGTTTGGCAGAAATACGCGGGCAGTCTCTGGCGTCGTGTGCAGTTTACCGGAGCTTGCGGCGGCCTCCCACAGCTTCTGGGCGATATCCGAGACTGGGAAGCCCTGCTCCGCATAGGCGATCGCGGGTCGAAACAGATTCTTCCAGGGCAGTTTTCCGAAACGCCCGTGCATTTTCGACCAGCCGTCGACGGCCCCCGGCACTGTCACGCAGTGGATTCCCGATTCCTCCATGGCATGAATCCCCTGACGCGCCAGAACTTTCGGGGAAAGGGCGCATGGCGCGGGTCCGGATGCGTTCAATCCAGTGAGCGTGCCAGTCTTGGCCTCCCAGTAGAGGACAAACAGATCGCCTCCTATCCCGTTCATCATCGGTTCGACTACGCCCAGGACAACGTTGGCAGCGATGGCGGCGTCGGCCGCTGTTCCGCCTTCCGCGAGGGTCTGCGCGCCGGCCTGCGAGGCGAGCGCTTGGCTGGTGGCCGCGATCCCTTGCCGCGAGATCACCATCGAGCGGCCGTAGTTTCTTCCGAAGGAGGGCTGGACTCCTAGCATCAGAAGCCAGGGTAACAAGAAAGGCCCGCGCTAGCCGTACAATTCCGCGCGAGCCAGATTTCGATTTGAACGCCGCCTAGGCGGTGAAGGGAGAGTTCACTCTACCGCTGGTCACCCAGTCGGCCCCGGGGAGCTGTGGCAAGTGAATATCGACCGTCTTGTTAGTAGTCTGACTGTACGTTTGACGGAACGATTAAGCACTAGAGCATGATCAACCCCTTGCGAATTCCCTGTGTTACGGCTTCAGTCCGGCTCCCGGCATCGAGCTTGCCCATGATCGAGGTCACGTGAAACTTGACAGTATGCTCGGAAATACCTAAACGATGAGCGATGCTCTTATTGCTTTGCCCCTCAGCCAGCATCCCCAAAACTTCAACTTCGCGCGGCGTGAGCGGCTCGGCCAGGCTAGCCGGTTGCGGATGGACCAGGAGTCCGTCTAGATCGCCGGGCTGTAGCACGACGAAGCCGGCCGCTGCAGCTTCAATCGCGGCCGCGATCTGCGACGCACTTGAATGCCTGGGCAATACCGCGCGGACGCCGGATCTCAACGCCTCAGCGATGCCGGACAAGCCTGGGTCGTCGGCCACTAGAACCCAGGCCGCTTCCGGCACGCCATCGACGGTTTCGATGGAAAGGTCGTCGCCGTTCTCCCAGTCGGCCAGTACGACATCGGGATCTTCTCCGGAGTATTCAGCCCAGTTGGCGACGCTGCCTATCACGTCGACCGTGCCGGTGCCGCGAAGCAGCGACTCGAGTCCGGCCCGAGCCACTGGCGACGGCGCCAGCACAAGGACACGCGTCACGCTGCCTCCGCACTCCCGGCTTCGAACCGAACTACCACTTCCCTCGTTTTGCGATGGTCGCCCCGAGCGAATTGCAATGTGAGCACTCCGCCGACGGCGGTGTCAATGGCATCGGCAAGGTCGTCCACATCTCGAAAACGCTTGCCATTTGCGCCGAGCAACAGATCGCCGAGCAGAATCGAGGCGGCGGCGCCAGGCCCTTGTGGCGCGACCTCGAGCACTACCAGGGCGATCGAGCCGCGATCATCCAGCGGCACTGGCCGGACGGTGACGCCGAGGGCGGGACGATTGGCTCCGCGGCGGAGAAAATCCGCAATTGCGTTGCTGGGAACTGCCAGCGCGAGGCCTCCGCCCGCGATCATGGTGTTCACGCCGATCACCTGGCCCCGGGCATTGGCCAGTGGTCCACCGGAGTTCCCCGGCGCCAACCGTACCGCAGCTTGCACCCAGGGTTGACGCCCAATGCCTCGTATTGGGCCCAGGGCATGCACTACGCCAGTGGTCAGCGCACCGATGAAACCTAGTGGATTGCCAACTGCAAGCACTAACTCGCCGGGCCGTAGCGAGGCCGAATCGCCGGGAACAGCAGCGGGCAGATCACGCTCGGAAATCCGCAGCGCAGCCAAATCGCGCCGGGCGTCTCGCGCAGTGATCCCGGCTTCAAATTCCCTGCCATCCCATAGCTCTACTCGAGCACGGTCGGCACGTGCCACATGGGCGTTGGTGATAATCAAACCATCGGCGGTCCAGATGACACCCGAGCCGCTGCCCGGTCGCGATCCCGGCATCGAGACTTGCACGGTCGAGCGGCGCAGCCGTTCGGCTACTTCTCCAAAGTCCCGGGCAGCCATCAGGCCCTCCTTCGCGGACGCTCGCCAACCGTGATGGTACGCTCGATGAGCTCGCCACCGCGCAGCCAGGACGATGTCAGCGGCTTACCCACGCGATCACCTGACAGAAATTCCTGAACGTCGTCCGTCCCGGCTACGGACGTACCATCGAGAGCGATCAGCACGTCGCCAATCAGTACGCCGGCTTGTCCTGCCGGGCCGTCGGGTTCTACGCTAAGCACGATCAATCCAGCTTCGCCACTCTTTGATCCAGGTGGCAATTTCAGCTTAGTTCTCAGATGCTCGGGCAAGGGGATCGGTTGTAATCCGACTCCCAAATATCCACGCGCGATGTGTCCCTGTCGAAGCAGCTCGTCAGTGACGCGATCGATGGTCGCCGCCGGGATCGCCAGGAGAGAGCTGCGGGAGAGCCCGGCGGTTGCGATACCAATCAGCTTGCCTTCCGAATCCACCACGGCTGCGCCCGATACTCCCGGATAGAGGCCGATGTCGAGGCGGATGAATCGGTCCAGCTTGCCGCCACGCCAGGTATGCCATGGTCCGGAGGCATTGCTGACCACGCCCATGGCGGCGCTCACGCCGGCTTGTTCCGAGCGCCCGATGGCTAAGGCAAGATTACCGGTTTTGATGGAATCCGCGGCGGACGGCCGGGCAATCGGGGCATCCCCAGTGCCGACCTTGAGCACGGCCAGGTCGGTTCCGGGATCGCGCCCCGCCAGTTCCGCGGCGGCACTGCGGCCGTCCGGCAGTGTAACGCGAATCTCTTCTTCGCGCCGAATGGTATGGTCGGCGGTAACAATTACGCCGTTGCGCCAGATCACGCCGCTGGATGCATTCCGCCAGCGGGCGTTCACGGCGACGACGGACCGGCCTGCGCGCTCAGCAGTGGCCGCTAATTCAAGTGATAAAGCGATGAGTGGGTTTTCCATAAGACTTTGTAACTCAAGGATGGCTTTTTTCAATCAGGCGGCACATCACCCGATCGGGCAGGACGCGGCCTAGAAGAAGGTCTGGGTTCATTGGCGCCATGAGGCCACACGCCACCAACCACCTGCACCAACTAAACTCAAGATGTGAGCCGATTCTTCATAGCTCTGGCTGCGTGCAGTGCTTTGTTCGTTGCAAGCTGCCGCCCCGCGCTAGCGCTTAATCCTCGGCGTGCTCTTACGCAGTATACGCGTACCGTTTGGACCCAGGAGCACGGGCTTCCGCAAGACACCATCAGAGCCATCACCCAAACCAAAGACGGTTATCTGTGGTTAGGCACCGATGAGGGACTGGCTCAATTCGACGGGTACGATTTCGTCGTTTTCAACAAAGAAAACGGCGCGTTGCCGAGCAACAGTGTCGGCGCGCTGTGGGCCGCTCGCGACGGGGGCCTGTGGATCGGCAGCGCGGGCGGGTTGACTTTCTATCGAGACCACAAATTTACGACATACACAAAGAAAGACGGCCTGGCCGATACCTTCATCAGCTCGATCACCGAAGATCAGTCGGGCGCGCTTTGGATGGCGGCCGGTATCTTTGTGAGCCGCTTCCAAAACGGTAAATTCACCAATTTCACCCCAGGCGACCGTCTGCCCATCGAATCACCACGAGCGGTCTATTCAGGCCGCGACGGCGCCCTGTACGTGGCGGGCTTCGCCGGAGTTGCAAGGTTCGCTGGCGACCGCTTCGTGCCGGTCGTCGGGCCGCCAGAAGTGGCCGGCGACATCGTCACCACCTTGACTCAGGATCATTACGGCAATCTATGGGTCGCCGGTCCATCGGGCCTTCTGATGCGAACCCCGGGTGGCAAGTTGCGGCTCTTTCAAACCAAGGACGGCCTGCCCGACAACTTTGTCCGCTCTCTCTGGGAGGATCATGACGGCAACCTCTGGGCCGGAACCAACGGCGGGCTGGCGCGCCTCGAGAACGGCCGTTTCGTCAGCAACCCGGTGGCGACGTCGCGCGAACGGGATTGGGTGCGCTGCATCTACGAAGACACGGAGGGGAACCTTTGGGTGGGAATGAACAGCGGGCTAAATCGTTTCCGCGACGATATGTTCACCAATTTCGGCGAAGCGGAGGGCCTGCCTAGTGACGAGCCCACTACCGTTTATCAGGACAGCCGTGACAGAATCTGGATCGGCTTTCACGATCGCGGCCTGGTGCAGCTTGGAAACGGAAATCCGCTGGTCTACACCACGCGCGACGGGCTCCCAAGCAACGAGATCTTTTCCATCCGTGAAGATCACAACGGCGATCTGCTCATCGCTACGCGCGAGGGACCCAGCCGGATGCACGAGGGCCGCTTCATTAATCCGGTAATCGAAGATCCGCTAAACCGGCGGCTGGCCTTTGATTTCCTGGAAGACCGCGCAGGAAAGCTATGGGTTGCCTTGCCCGCGGGGTTGAGTGAACTCCAGGGTGGCCGCGCTCGCAATGTCATTCCCGGCGGGCCACTCCTGAACGACGCATTCGTCATACTGTGCGAAACGCGCGAGGGTAGCCTGTGGGCCGGATCATACGGGCACGGCTTGTGGCGTCTCAAAGACGGGAAATCGCAGCTTTTTACGACCACCGACGGACTATCGAGCAATGAGATCCGCTCTCTGGTTGACGATCGGGACGGCACGCTCTGGATCGGGACTTTCGGGGGAGGCCTGAACGGCCTGCGCAACGGACATTTCTTCAGCGTCACAGCCAGGGAAGGATTATTAAGCGATAACATCTCGCACGTTGAAGATGACGGCCATGGCTCGCTATGGCTCAGTACCACTCGCGGCATTTGCCGGGTACGAAAACAGGACCTGAACGATTACTTCGCAGGAAAAATCAAGTCCATCCCGGCGGTGAACTACGGCGCGGCCGATGGCCTCCGAAGCGCGCAGTGTGCGCCGGGCTATCCGACCAGCCGCGGAGGCACGCAGACCGCGGACGGACGGCTATGGTTTCCCACTAGCCGAGGCTTAGCAGTTGTGGATCCCAACCAGCGGCCTCCGGAGCTCGACGCAACTGTGGTGCATCTGCTCGATGTTACGGTGGATGGCCGATCCGTCGCTCTGAATAAGCCGGCCGTCTTACCGCCTGGGGATGGACGCCTGCAGTTCCGCTACACCGGAATCAATCTCAGCACTCCGGAGCGCGTTCGCTACTCTTACCGTCTAGAAGGGCTAGATCCCGACTGGGTGACCGCCGTTAGCCGGCGCGTCACCAACTACAACAGTCTGCCGCATGGCAATTATCGTTTCGTTGTAAAGGCCGGCATTCCAGGTGGACCCTCCAGCGAGACTGCGTTTTCTTTTGTCTTGCAACCGCATTTTTACGAGACTGGTTGGTTCCGCTATCTCTGCGTGGCGCTCGGCGCGGGGGCCATTTGGGGACTGTTCCGTCTACGTGTGCGCCAGATCCGGCAGCGCTTCGCTCTGGTTCTGGAAGAGCGCGTACGGTTGGCGCGCGAAATCCATGACACGCTAGCGCAGGGATTCGTCGGCATCTCGTCACAGCTCGACGCCGTAGCACTTACACTCAACGGACACCTGGACTCCGCGCGCACGCATCTTGATCTGGCGCGCAAGATGGCGCGTCATAGTTTGACGGAAGCTCGCCGATCGGTCATGGACCTGCGTGCCTCCGCGCTCGAGGGTCAAGATCTTCCGGCCGCCCTTTCGCAAGCCGCTCGCCAGTGGACTGCCGGCTCGCCGGTCAAGGTTCACGTCGAGGTCGAAGGCGCGGGCCGCAAGCTGCCCGAGGAAATGGAGCAGCACTTGTTGCGGATCGCGCAGGAAGCGGTCACTAATACCGTGAAGCACGCCCACGCCGAAGAAGTATGGATTCAGCTCGCCATGAACAACGGCACATTGAAGATGCGAGTCGCCGACAATGGCGAGGGTTTCGAGCAGACCGATGCATTCTCCGAGATCGGCGGTCATTTCGGCCTACTGGGAATGCGCGAACGAGCCGAGCGCCTGGGCGGTCAATTGCAATTGCATAGCGAACCGGGGGAAGGTACCGAGGTTGAAGTCACGGTACCGCTGTCATGAGCCAGCGCGCGAGCGCCCCGCACGCCGCGCCCGACGCCATCCGCATCCTGATCGCTGAGGATCATCTCATCGCCCGGGTCGGCGTCAAGACCATCATCAATATGCAACCCGATATGTCGGTGGTCGGAGAAGCGGCCAACGGCGCTCAGGCAGTGGAGCTGTATCGCAAGCATCACCCCGACATCACGCTCATGGACATGCGTATGCCGGGAATGAGTGGTATGGATGCTATTATCGCGATCCGCGCCGAACAGCCGGACTCGCGCATAATCGCATTGAGCACCTATGGCGGCGATGAAGACATCCGTCGCGCGCTGCAAGCCGGAGTGCGCGCTTATCTCACCAAAGACGTCCTGCACGATGAGTTGATCCGTGCCATCCATGCCGTTCAGGCGGGCGAGAAGTACTTGCCCGCATCCGTCGCCGCCGTGTTGGAGGCAAGTTCCCTGCCCGCCGGCCTCAGTAGCCGGGAGATGGAAGTGCTTTCGCTGATCGTCAAAGGTCACGGCAATAAGCAAATCGCGCACGACTTGAGCATTGCCGAGCATACGGTGAAGAATCACGTTAAAAGCATCCTCAACAAGCTGGGTGTCGACGACCGGACGCAGGCGGCAACGGCGGCTATACAGCGCGGGATCATACACTTGTGAAAAGGAAGCTGGTGTGGGTGATCGCGCTCGCAATATTGCTAGTTGCGTATGCGGTGTACCGGTCTCGGTCGAATCGACTGAATATCGATCCGAGCGCGGCGCGGGAGATTGAGAAGGCGAAGCGGCACTAAATCACGCAATATAAGTAAGATGCTAGCTTTTTAGAATGTCACGCTTGAACTTACCGACCCGATAGTGATGCCCTGCCTGGAATGACTCTAAAGGGCTAATAACTTCTAGCCGTCTTTAAACATCTTTACAAACATATAGTCCGAGTTCTCTATGTGGATTGTTAGATTAGCTCTTCGCCGCCCCTATACCTTCGTCGTGATGTCGGTTGCCATTCTCCTGCTTGGGATTACGGCTATCAAGACGATGCCGATTGATATCTTCCCCTACATCGATATCCCCGTGGTTAGTGTCGTTTGGACATACGGCGGCATCTCTCCGGACGAAATGGAGAAGCGCGTCGTAACGATATTCGAACGCTCCATGACCACCACCGTCAACGACATCGAGCACATCGAATCGCAATCTTATAGCGGCGTCGCCGTTATTCGAGTCTATCTGCAGCCGCACGCGCGGGTGGACCTGGCAATGTCGCAGATCTCGGCTATGTCGCAATCGATCTTGCGCGGTATGCCACCTGGTATTTTTCCGCCCAGCATCCTGAAGTACGATGCGTCCAGCGTTCCGATCCTGCAATTGGGGCTTGAGAGCAAGACAGTCAGCGAGCAAGAGATTTTCGATCTCGGCCAAAACTTTATACGTACGCCGCTAGCGATGGTGCAAGGTGCTGCCGTGCCGTCACCCTACGGTGGAAAGTTCCGCCAGATCGTTGTGGATCTCGATCCGGACGCGTTGTATGCCAAGCAGCTTTCACCGATCGATGTCTCAAATGCCGTCAGTCTCCAGAATCTGATCCTGCCCGCCGGAGACGTCAAGATCGGCGACCGCGATTACCAGGTGCGGCTGAACAGCAGTCCCCAAGTGCTCAGTGAGATGAACAACCTTCCCGTTAAGACTGTGAATGGCGCCACCATTTACCTCAAGGACGTCGCGAACGTGCGGGATGGCTACGGGGTGCAATCGAACATGGTACGGACCAACGGAACCCGCGGCGCTCTCATCACTATCATGCGCAATGGTCAGGCTTCCACGCTCGATATCGTCAATCAAGTGAAAGCAGCGTTGCCCAAGATTCTGGCGAGTATCCCGCCAGCGGTTAAGGTCCGGCAGCTTTTCGACCAGTCATTATTTGTGCGCGCATCGATTAACGGAGTTTTGAAAGAAGCCAGTATTGCCGCCATTCTAACCGGCCTCATGATCTTGCTCTTCCTGGGAAGCTGGCGTAGCACTCTGATCGTATGCATTTCGATTCCGCTCTCCATTCTCACGTCTATCGTCATCCTTTATCTGCTAGGGGAGACCATTAACGTGATGACGCTGGGAGGAATGGCTCTGGCAGTCGGCATTCTGGTGGACGACGCGACCGTGGAAATCGAGAACACGCACCGCAACCTGGCCATGAAGAAGCCGCTGGTGCGCGCCGTGCTCGATGGCGCCATGCAAATCGCGGTGCCGGCGCTTGTTTCTACGCTATCGATTTGCATCGTTTTCGTTCCAGTCTTGTTGCTCACCGGCGCGGCCAAGTATTTATTCACGCCGTTAGCCATGGCCGTGGTGTTCGCGATGTTGGCGTCCTATATGCTGTCGCGCACCCTGATTCCCACCATGGTTCACTATCTCCTGAAACAGGAGGTAGACATGTACCGCCGCGGAGAGCATGGAGAAGGCGAAGGGGACGGAAAAAGGCACAGCATCATTTGGCGAACTCATTTCGCCTTCAACCGCCGCTTCGAGCGTTTCCGCGCGGCGTACACCGGTCTACTGGACTGGACTCTCGAACACCGCCGCGCGGTCCTCACCGGCTTTATGGTCTTCGCGGTTGGTTCTCTCGGGCTGATTTTTCTAATCGGAAGCGATTTCTTCCCAACCGTCGATTCCGGTCAAATCCGCCTGCACGCCCGCGCCGCGGCTGGAACCCGGATCGAGAAAACCGAAATGATCTTTGCCGACATCGAGAGAGAGATCCGAAGCGTTATACCAGGCAGGGAGCTGGATACCATTCTGGACAATATTGGATTGCCCAATGGCGGTTTCAACCTGGGATTCGGGGACAGTCCCTCCATCGGAACCAGCGACGGCGACATTTTGATTTCGCTCACACCCGAGCACGAGTCCAGTGAAATCTATACCGAACGGCTCCGCAAGCGTCTGCACGAAAAATTTCCCGAAGTAGTGTTCTTCTTTGAAGCTGCCAACATTACTAATCAGATTCTGAATTTCGGCTTGCCGGCGCCAATCGATGTGCAAGTAACCGGCCGCGATGCAGAGCCGAATTACAAGATCGCTCGGCAATTGGAGGCGCGCATTGCTCAAATCCCTGGCGCCGCGGACGTGCATATCCATCAGGTGGTGGATGGACCCGAGCTGCGAGTGAACGTCGACCGCATTAAGGCCGGCCAGATGGGTATGACGCAACAAGACGTGGCGAACAGCATGCTGATTTCCTTAAGCGGCAGCGGCCAGGTAGCGCCCAATCAGTGGCTCAATTGGAAGAACGGAGTCAACTATCAGATTCTGGTGCAAACGCCGCAGTACAAAATTGATTCGGTGGATGCGCTGATGCGCACGCCCGTCGCGGTCCGAGCCTCGTCAGTGATGTCTAATACGGCTGGTTCAGCAGGCACCTCAAACGCCACCGACGGCTCTACTGGCGCGGCTCCCAATCAGGCGTCCATGGCTTACGGAAATCCCGGAGCGATTCCCTACCCGACGCAATTGCTGTCGAACCTGGCGACCATCGATCACGGCTTCGCTACCGAGATTGTCAACCACTACAATGTCCAGCCGGTTTACGACGTGTACGCCAATGTGGACCGCCGCGACCTGGGAGGCGTCACATCGCAAGTGGAGAAAATCCTGGCGCAAACGCGCGTACCCAAAACCACCACACTCATACTGCGTGGGCAGGCCAAGACGATGCGTGACTCGTTTTACCGGCTCGGCATGGGCCTAATCGCGGCCGTGGTTTTGGTATACCTGTTAATGGCAGTCAATTTTCAATCCTGGGTGGATCCTCTAATCATCCTGAGCGCGTTGCCAGGCGCTCTGAGCGGCATCGTGTGGATGTTGTTCGTGACCCAGACCACGTTCAGCGTTCCGTCGCTGATGGGCGCCATTATGTGTATCGGCGTAGCCACCGCAAACGCCATTTTGATGGTCGTGTTCGCGAATGATGAGCGTTTAGAGGGCAAGAGCGTTCGAGCCGCGGCGTTGTCGGCGGGTTATACCCGGCTGCGCCCAGTGCTGATGACGGCGGCCGCCATGATTCTGGGTATGATCCCCATGGCGCTCGGGATCGGCGAAGGCGCCGAGCAGAATGCTCCTTTAGGCCGGGCCGTGATCGGCGGCCTGTTACTGGCCACGGTAACGACCCTGTTCGTCGTGCCAATCGTATATACGTATCTACGCAAGCAGCCACCAGTGGACCACGACAAACAGATCGAGGAAGAAGAGCGGGAAGGTATCGCGGATCTGGAATTGCAATTGTATTGAAAACTACGATGACACGATCGAGCAGCAACGAACCAGACAACCCCAGTCGGACGATACTGGGCAGCTTAGAAGAAGAACTTCGCGCTGAAATCGAGCAACTCAAGCAGCGGTTGCACCATCAAGAACACGCGCACGCCGGAACGCATGTCTTGGAGCATCCGCCGCGCCCGCGCAACCGTACCATCCTAGGATTGCTGGTGTTGATCGCGGCCGTCTTTGTAGTGGCTTTTTTTGCAGGCTATGTACCGCGCCATCGAACCGCATTGCAACTGATCACTGAGGCGCATACCGAAGCAGAATCACTGCCGGAAGTCAGCGTCGCGGCCGCCATCCGGGGCAGCAACATGGGCAATCTGGTGCTTCCCGGAAATATCCAAGCGGTAACGGAAGCTCCCATTCTGGCCCGCGCGGAAGGTTTCATCCAGCGTCGTTACGTCGATATTGGCGACAAAGTCAACGCCGGGCAGCTACTGGCCGACATTCAGGCCCCGGATCTCGATCAGCAGGTGGTGCAGGCGCGCGCCGCCGTCCAGCAGACACAGGCTGATCTGGAGCGCGCCACGGCGGCTTTGGAACAAGGCAAGGCCAACGAAGCCCTGGCCAAGGTCACTGCCTCGCGTTGGGACAATCTCGCCAAGCGCGGCGTAGTGTCGCGTCAGGAAAACGATCAATATCAGGCGCAGTATCTGGCCCAGTCCGCCAACGTCCGCGCACTCGATCGCGCAGTGGCGGCAGCCAAGGGTAATATCGGCGCCTCGCAGGCCAATGTTGCGCGACTTACCGAGCTACAAGGCTACTTGCAGGTTCGCGCGCCCTTTGCCGGCGTCATAACACTGCGCAACATCGATGTCGGCGCTCTGGTCAATACTGGCAGCACGCTGCTTTTCCGCATCGCGCAGTCCAACCCATTGCGCACCTACGTAAACGTCCCGCAAGTCAGTGCCCCAGAAGTGCGCGTCGGACAGACTGCGACGCTTAGTACGGCCGACCTGCCCGACCGGAAATTCAACGGCCTGGTTACGCGGACCGCCAATGCGCTTGACCCGGCCAGCCGCACGCTGCTGGTCGAAATCCAGGTGCCCAACCCCGATGGCAAGCTGATGCCAGGAACGTACGCGCAAGTGGACCTCAATCTGCCTCGCAAAGATCCGCCATTATTGATCCCTAGCGACACTTTGGTAGTGCGCCCCGCCGGCACGCTGGTGGCTCTGGTGGATGCCGACAGCAAGGTCCATTTCCAACCCATCACCGTGGGCCGCGACTTTGGCGACCGCATTGAAGTACTGTCCGGCCTGAAGCTGGGACAGCGTGTGATCGTGAACCCTAACGACTCCGTCCAGGAGGGAGTAAAGGTTCACCCCGTCTCGGGCAAATAGTGCGAGCATTAGTGCTCCCGCCGTAAGATCGAAATAGTCATGATCAAAACCTGCATTGCTGTCTTTCTGTTGTTGCTCCAGACAATGCCTCTTCCCGCGGCTGATGGCGGCCCCGCCGGACTATGGCGCGGGTTCGCGCGCACTTACCAAGAGCGTCCCCTTCCGGCGGTGGATTTGACGAATACTCCGCGCATTCGCCAGTTGCTGCGCGCGGGCAATATCTATTTGTCGCTTTCCGACGCCATCGCGCTCGCCATCGAGAACAATCTGGATATCGAGCTGCAGCGCTATGACCTACAGATGGCTAACGCGGAGGTACTGCGCGCCAAAGGTGGTGGCCTGCTGCGGGGACTCACCTATACCCTCGCCGAGGCACCCGTGGGGGTCGGTGGCCCGGCCAGCCCATTGGTGACTAGCGCCGCAGTGCCCACGATCCAGAGCGGCGCCGTACCCACCAATCCTTCCGAATTAGGCGTGCTCGTCGAACCACAGGATAATCTGCTGGTGCAAGAGACTACCGCTCTTTCCAACGGCTCCCCGATTCCGTTGTATGATCCTGCCATTGGTTATCAATTGAACTGGAACCATCAAACGTCGCCGCTAACCAATCCCTCTATCGGCGGCGCGAACGCGCTGGTAACCAACACGATGTTGTTCAACGGCGGATATGTGCAAGGCTTCGGCCCCGGCACACAGTTGAACGTGACGTACAACAATTCGCGGGAAACGCTGAACTCGTTCAACTCGGCGTATAGCCCGTTCACCAGTTCTAGTTTCGGTTTCACCGTGACGCAGCCGCTACTGCGAGGGTTCGGGCTGGCCGTGAATCGCCGCTTCATCCGTATCGCCAAGAACGAGAAGACAATCGCTGATCTTCTGCTCCGCCAGCAGCTCATCGCCACCGTCTACGGAGTGGTTCGTCTCTACACCGATTTAGTCGCTTTGTACGAGGACGTAAAGGTGGAAGAAGAAACGCTCGCCTCAGCCGACAAGCTGTACTCCGACACCAAGGCTCGCGTGGACGAAGGCACGCAAGCGCCCATCGAACTGACTCGCGCCAACGCCCAGGTGTACGGGATCCGGCAGGACGTCATCAACGCGCGCGGGCTGCTCGAAGAACAGGAAGCCATCGTCAAGAACGTCATTACACGCCGCAGTTCGGACGACGCCGAGATCCTCAATGCTCATGTGATTCCGACCGACTCCATCGACGTTCCCGAGAAGGACGAGATTCTCCCCATCCAGGATCTGGTTGCGGAAGCATTCTCCAATCGGCCCGATCTGAAACAGGCCGGCGTGCAGATCGAAAATTCTCAAATCAGTCTGGAGGGCTCACGCAACAATCTGTTGCCCGAGATCGACCTGGTGGGCGTGGCGCAGAACAATGCTCTGGCGGGCCAAGCAAATCCCTTGACGTCCATCGTGGATCCTACCTTCATCGGCGGGTATGGCAGCGCGCTCGAGCAGCTTGTCACGCGCAAATATCCGACTTACGGAATTGGCCTCAACTTAAATCTACCCTTACGCAACCGCATCGCTCAGTCCGATCTCGCTCGCGATGAGATCCAGTTGCGGAGGTCGCAAATCCGCTTTGAGCAGTTTCGCAAACAGGCGCAACTCGAGGTCCAAGACGCTTTGGTCGCGATGCGCCGTGCGCGATCTTCCTACGAGGCCGCGCTACAGTCCCAGGCCCTGCAACAGGAATCTCTGGAAGCCGAGCAGGCCAGGTTTGACGTAGGGGCCTCCACCAGTTTCTTCATCGTTCAATACGAGAGCTACCTGGCCCAGGCTAGATCCACGGTAGTCGTCGCCAAGAGCTCCTATCTCAAAGCTCGGGCGGCCCTCGAGCGGGCTGTGGGATCGATTCTTGACGATTATCACGTTATAATTCCCGACGCGATGCGAGGCCGCTAGCGCTCGCGCAGTTCGGAACTTGTAAAAATAATGCAAACACTTTGTAGAACGCTTTCGGTGCGAGGAGTCTGCCTTTATACTCGAAGAGGATGCGCTTCGCTTGTCTTCTATAAACCTTGGTCCCATCGAAAGCCCGCTGATTCCAACACGCGAATCCACGCGCCTTCCGGTGTTGGAGCTGGCGGAGCGCGCCACCGGTATTCTCTTGCTGGTTGCCGTTAGTCCTGTCCTAGTTGCCTCGGCTTTGGCCTTGGCGCTGTTTTCGCGGCGCTCGCCGCTGGTTGCTCACCTGCGGGTCGCAAGGAACGGCGTACCGTTCTGGATGCTAAAGCTGAGGACCATGTGGAGCGACGATGAGCCGACCCCAGTCAAGACGGGTTGGATCGAGCGCATCGTTGCCGAGCCAGAGACCGATGGCAAAGATCCATTCGATTCGCGCGTCACCAGCCGGTTCGCAGCTTTCTGCCGCCGGTATTCCATCGACGAGCTTCCGCAGCTCTGGCACATCGTAAATGGCGAGATGGCGCTGGTGGGGCCGCGCCCGTTGACACGCACTGAGATCCGACGCCATTATGGAGCGCAGGCGGCCGAGCTATTGTCCGTTAAGCCGGGCCTGACCGGCCTTTGGCAAGTGGCCGGACGCAGCGCCATCGAGTTTCCGGAGCGCCGGGCGATGGATTTGGAACTTGTGCGATCGCTCAAACCTCGGACTTATTTGACCATCCTGGCGCGGACCTTGCCGGCCCTTATTACTGGCAAGGGAGCGTGGTGAGGGTCGCAAGCTGCTCAAGATTCAATCTTCCCGTATAAATTGCCATGCCTAGAGCCGCATGAATTCCCAGGCTCTGCAGCTCGCGAATCTCTTCGATTGTGGTGATTCCGCCCGCGGCTGTTAGTTCGTGCTTGGTCAGCGTCCGCAGGCGCTTAAACCAATCTAGGTCAGTACCCTGAAGCATCCCCTCTTTATCGACATAGGTGCACAGGAAACCCGAGCAAAAGGGCTCCAGATGGGGAATCATTTCTTCGGCGGTAAACTCCGTCGCCTCCTGCCAGCCTTTGACGACCACTTTCCCGCCTTTCGAATCGAGCGCGATGATCAAGCGTTCGGCACCCACCGCATCGGCGATCTTGTTAAGCAATGGTTTGTCGAAAGCAGCGGTGCCAACGATTACTCGAAATGCGCCCTGTTCGATCAGCCCCCTGGCCCGTTCGGGGGAACGCACGCCGCCTCCAACCCGCGCCGCTACGCGGAATGCGATCAGCTCTACCAGATCATCATTCGAGCCTTGGCCCATGGCGGCATCGAGATCGATCACTTGAATCTGGGGGAACGCGGAGAAGCGCTGCAGCATTTCAAGCGGCGTGCCTCCTTCGAGAGCTTTTTCCCTGCCCTGCACAAGCTGCACCACTTTGCCGCCCATCAGGTCGATGCAGGGGATGATCATGGAGCCGGCCTTACTGGCACATTATGCTCGCGAAGGAACGCCTTGAGATCGCTGACTGTGTAGGCACCGTAGTGAAAGATCGATGCGGCGAGTGCTGCGTCGGCCGCGCCTTCCGTCAGAACGCGCTCGAAGTCCTCCGGTTTCCCTGCCCCGCCGGATGCAATCACCGGAATATGGACTGAGTGAGACACCGCGCGAGTCAGTTCACAGTCAAATCCGTGCTGCACGCCGTCAGTGTCCATGGAGGTCAGTAGAATTTCGCCGGCGCCCAGCATTTCACCTTTGAGCGCCCACTCGACCGCGTTAATTCCCTCGTCGTCCCGGCCACCGCGCGTGAAGACATTCCAGCTTTCTTGTGAGTTCCTACGAGCATCGATCGCTAGCACGACGGCCTGTGCGCCGAATTCTTCGCTCAGCTCAGTAATTAGCTCGGGTCTTCGAACCGCCGCGGTGTTCACGCTAACCTTGTCCGCGCCAGACATCAGAATTTTGCGTGCGTCGGCGATCGAGCGAATGCCACCGCCCACGGTCAGCGGGATGAAGACCTTGCGTGATGTCCGCGCCACAACGTCCGCCATGATTTCGCGCGCATCGCTGGAGGCGGTGATGTCTAAGAAGACGAGCTCATCCGCTCCTTGATCGTTGTAGCGGGCGGCCAGTTCCACCGGATCGCCGGCATCGCGAAGACCGACGAAGTTTACTCCTTTGACGACGCGGCCGCCGGTCACGTCCAGGCACGGAATGATTCGTTTGGACAGCATCCGTTACAGCTCAACCATCCGTTACAACTCCACCATCCGTTATAACTCCGCGAAGTTGCGCACAATCTTCAGCCCGAGCGGTCCGGACTTTTCGGGGTGAAATTGGACACCATAGATGTTGCCGCACTCGAGTACGGCGGTGTAATCGGTTGTATAGCTGCAAAGGGCAGCCGTCGCGCTATGAATCGGCGCGAAGTAACTGTGCGCGAAGTAAAGATACGGATGTGGCGCAAGACCCGCCAGCAATTTGGAGCCCGGCCGAGGCTGTATCTCGTTCCAACCCATGTGAGGAACTTTCGCCTCGACAGGAAAACGCCGGTTCGTACCTTCGAACAGACCGAGGCCGCGCTCTTCGGGAGCCTCTTCGCTGGACTGAAAGAGCGCCTGCAGGCCGAGGCAGATCCCGAGAAACGGAACGCCCGCCTGCATTCGGTCGATTAGCGCCACCCGAACCTGCATCTGGTCGAGCGCACGCATCATCTGCCCGAAATGACCGACGCCCGGCAGAATGATCTTGGTCGCGTGTTGCAAGCCAGTGCTATCCCGAACCAGCTCATATTCGGCGCCGATTTCGGCCAGCGTGTTTTGAACCGACCGAAGATTGCCCGCGCCATAGTCGAGAATGGTGATCATAACAGTCCCTTGGTGGACGGAAGCTGATCTTTCAACCGCTGATCTTTCGAGGAGGCGTAGCGTAATGCTCGAGCAAAGCACTTGAAGATGGCTTCGATCTTGTGATGGCTCGATCGCCCATACAAAACCTTAGCGTGCAAATTTGCGCCGGCGTGATTCACGAATCCGCCGAAGAAATCCTCCACCAGCTCGGTTTGCAGATCGCCCACTAGCCTGACTCTCACTTTGTCGTCATAAACCAGTGCCGGCCGCCCACTAAGATCGATAGCCACCACCGCTAGTGTTTCGTCCATCGGCATCACGAAATAGCCAGCGCGGTTGATACCCTTGCGATCACCCAGAGCCTTTGAAACCAGCTGCCCCAGCACGATGCCAACGTCTTCCACCGTGTGGTGCTGATCGACATCCAGGTCGCCAACGGCCTTCAATTTCAAATCGAAACCGCCATGCTTGGTGAACAATTCGAGCATGTGATCGAAAAACCGGATGCCGGTAGAGATTTGGTACTTGCCTCGCCCGTCCACGCGCAACGACCCACGGATGTCAGTCTCTTTGGTTTTGCGGTCGATGCTAGCCGATCTCATTGATGTCCTTCAACACCTGAATCGCGCCTTCGATCCGAAACAGCTCCAACAACTCGCCCCGGCGAGGGCTCTGCTCGGCGGCGATCCCAACAAATGGCACTTTGGCGGCACGTGCGCAGCGTGCATCGTCTACCGTGTCGCCGACATACAGCAGTCTCTTCGACGGCCGCATCCCCGCGATCTTCAGTAATCCATCCGGCGCGGGCTTTTCACGCTCCACATCGTTGGCGGTCACGAGTAGAAACCGCTCGCGCAATCCCTCGCGATTCAACGTAATCTCGGCTTCTTCCGTCGTCCGCCCGGTGAAGATTGCTAGTTCGAACTTTTGGCCCAGCCGATCGAGCAATCCGTTTTGCGGCAGCCAGCGCTCGCGATGAATCAACCCTTGCCCCAAAAACAGCCGGTTGAAATAGTCGACAATGTTGGAATAAGGAATGTCAACGCCCAGGTCGTGGCAGATCTTCTCCGACAACGCCCAGTCATTGTTCCAGCCGCCCTGGTTCTTATAGTCCTGGATGATCTCACGCGAAATGGTCTGTCCGGTAAAGTGCTCGACGGTGCGGACAATGGTCTCGCGATACGAATCGGTCACGTCCACCAGGACGCCATCCATATCGAAAACCAACACTTGCGCTTGGTCCATCACCAAATCTGCTCCAGCTCGCTGAGAAACCGCCGGATCTGGTCGCGCGTCCCGACGGTCACCCGCACGCATCCAGAAATTTCGTAGCTGCGATCGCGCACCAGCACGCCACGGCGGCGAAGTTCATCGCGGACCGGAATTGCTCGCGCGCCCGCTTCAAAAAGCACAAAATTGGCCTTGCTTTCGTAGTAAGGAATGCCTAAATGCTCCAAACCCACGTACAGCAATTCACGAGCCGCCAGCACTTCAGTAGCGTATTTTTCGATGTACGTTTTGTCCTGAATCGCTGCGTGGGCAGCCAGTGTCGCTACGGTATTCACACTGTAGGGCGACTGCGCCTTATGCAGGAAATCCACGTTGCCGGATTGTGAGAACAGGCAGCCTAGCCGCATCGCCGCCATGCCGTACACTTTTGAAAATGTGCGGCTCACGAACAGATTTGGATAATCATTCAATAACGGCAAGGCTGTGACGCCGCAGAATTCGAAATAGGCCTCGTCGATCAAAACCGCGGCGCCGGTCGCTTGCTCGAGAATCCTTTCGATGCCGGCCCGCGAAGTTCCGGTGCCGGTTGGATTGTTGGGATTGGCAATCAGAATCGCGCGAGTCGCGGGACGAATGGTTGCGATCAACTCTTCAAGCGGAAATGCCAGCTTCTCAGCACGATAGGGAACTTCGCGAATACTTGCACCCGCCACTTCCGCATAGAAACGGTACATGGCGTAGGAGGGCCTGAGCAGCAATACTTCGTCGCCGTCGTCAACATACGTGTTGATCAAAACCTGAATGGCTTCGTCAGTCCCGTTGGTAAGGATAAAGTCGTCAGATTCGACTCCGAAAAATGCTCCCAGCTCCTCTTTGATTTCGCCGTATTCAGGATAAACCGCCAAGCCCGCTTCCGTCAGGTTTTGGCGCAGATATTCGAGCACCTTCGGCGATGCGCCCACTGTGTTCTCGTTGAAATCGAGCCGCAGTTTGTCCCCTCGACCGGCGGTGGGCGGCGAATATGGCGCCATCTTGAGGACCGCTTCGCGCGGTTCGAGCACGCCCGGAGGCAGATCGATCTTCTTACTAGCCAAGCCGCACCTCCACCGAGCGCGCGTGCGCTTCCAGGCCCTCAGCTCGGGCCAATGTCGTAATCGCAGGCGCCAATCTGATCAAACCTTCGGGTGTCAGTTCCTGAACTGAAATTACTTTCACGAAATCAACGGGCGACAAGCCCCCGCGAACGCGCGCCGCTCCCGACGTTGGCAAGACGTGGTTGGGGCCTGACGCGTAATCGCCCGCCGCTTCCGGACTGTGGGCGCCCAGAAAGACGCTGCCAGCGTGCTGAATTTTCGGCAGCAGGGCTTCGTCATAGATGGCCAAGTGCTCGGGCGCGAGGCGATTGGAAGCTTCGATAGCAGCATCAACCGATGGGCACAGGATAATCGCGCTGTTGTTGCGAATCGATTCACATGCTACAGGGGCGGTTGGAAGCGTCTCCAACTGCCGGGCCACTTCGCGCGCAACTTCTTCGGCCAGTTTCCTGGATGTGGTCAGAAGGATCGCGGAAGCTTCGACGTCATGCTCAGCCTGCGCCAGCATGTCGGCCGCGAGATGCCGCGGATCGGCTTCTTCCGCAATGATAACGATTTCAGTGGGGCCAGCCACAAAATCGATACCTACTTCTCCGGCCAATAGCTTCTTAGCGGCCGCGACATAGATATTGCCGGGCCCAACGATCCGATCGACCTTGGGAATTGTCGCAGTCCCAAACGCCAATGCAGCGATAGCCTGCGCGCCGCCGACACGAAAAACATTCTCTACTCCCAGTAGCTTGGCAGTAATCAGAATCTCGGCAGTCGGTCGCGGCGACGTCACGCAGATAGTTTTGACGCCTGCGACCCGCGCGGGAATTACGGTCATTAAGATGGTTGATGGCAATGGGTACCGGCCGGCCGGGATGTACGCGCCCATCGATTCCAGCGGCCGGATCACGTAGCCCAGCCTGCGGCCGTCGGGAAACCTGACCCAGGTTTCTTGTGGAAGCTGAAGCTCGGCGTACTCTCGAATGTTCTTGGCGGCCGTGTTGAGCGCGCCCATGAACTCCAGCGTTGCCTTCGATTCCGCGGCGCGCCACTCCGCGGGAGGAATGCTCAGGTCTCTGCCGCTGAGGCCGTCGAACTTGCGCGCATACTCGAGCACCGCTTCGTCACCGCGTTTTCGCACCGCATCCAGAATGGGAGCGACGGTCTGCTCGGCTTCGGCCAGACGGACCGCTTTGCGTGTAATGAATGTCTGGGCCTGGTCCAAAGGAAGAATTCTGAGCATGAATCACATCACAATCTTGTTCAGTGGATATTCCACAATTCCCTGGCCCCCCGCTTCCTTCAAACGCGGGATAATATTCCGCACCGTCAATTCGTCGAGGATCGTGTGTACCGCCACCCACGCATCGTCGCTGAGAGTCGAGATGGTCGGATTCTTCAATGCCGGAAGAATATTCAGGATGGCGGATAGGCAATCCCGGCGCACGTTCAGCATCAGCCCCACTTTACCCAGAGCGTTGATCGCGCCTTCGAGCAGCATACGAACATCTTCCATTTTGCGCCGTTTCCATGAATCGCTCCAGGCGCCTAGATTGGCAATGAGCTGAGTGTTGGATTCGAGCACAGTCTCAATGATGCGCAGTTTGTTCGCACGCAGCGAAGAACCCGTTTCGGTTACTTCCACGATGGCGTCGGCTAGCACCGGCGGCTTCACTTCGGTTGCGCCCCAACTGAATTCGACCTTCGCCTTCACTCCGTTAGCAGCGAGATAGCGCTTAGTGGTCGCCACCAATTCGGTAGCGATGATCTTGCCTTCCAGATCCTTGACGGTCTGAAAATCGGACGATTCCGGAACAGCCAGCACCCATCGGACCTTGCCAAAGCTTTGCTTGGCATAGATCAGATCGGCCACGGCATGCACCTTGGCTTCGCTTTCTTCGATCCAGTCGCGTCCCGTAAGGCCGGCGTCGAGGACGCCATCTTCCACGTAGCGCGCCATCTCCTGCGCACGGATCATCATGCATTCGATTTCGGGATCGTCGATCGCGGGAAAGTAAGAGCGCGAGCTGGTGGTGATGTTGAAGCCCGCCCGCCGGAACAAATCGATGGTCGCGTTCTCCAGACTACCTTTCGGAATGCCGAGCTTCAGTTTCACGAGTTGCTCCCGTAAACCGACGCAGGGTCGTAGGCGCGCGGTTCGGACTCCACCCAGCGCCCTGAATCGAGCCGCCTAAAGAAACAACTCTCATAGCCTTCGTGGCACACGCCCGGTCCAAGCGATTCGACCTTGATCAAAAGCGCGTCACGATCGCAATCGGTCGCGATCTCTTGCACGACCAAGCGATGCCCCGAGGTCTCACCCTTAAGCCATAACTTGTTACGCGATCGGCTGAAAAAAGTGACGTAGCCAGTCTCTACAGTCTTTCGAAACGCTTCGTCGTTCATGAAGCCGACCATGAGCACACGGCCCGTCTTGTGGTCCTGCACCACGGCCGTGATCAGGCCGTTGAGTTTGCTGAAATCCAATTCCATATTCGATACCAGGGTCTATGGCAATAAAAAAGCCCGCCTGACTATCGGCGGGCTGTTTGTTCACTTCAAAAACTGATCAGAATGCCGCCGATCGCCAAACAGTCCGGTGATGGTGGTGATGGGCGGAACGCATGAAGTTTTAGTATAGCACCACTCGCTAACCTGGAAATTTCTACGTTACACGTCTCTTAAAAACCCTCTGCGGCGGGGCCCCCGCCTTTGGAATTGAACCTGCACCGCCGCTCTGTTAAGGAGGCTATTAGATGAGCACTGCGTTAGCGATTGTTATCATCATTGCCGTTATCGCCATCGCGTTCGCCGTCTGGATGTACGTCGATAAGCGGCGTACCCAACGGCTGCGTACCCAGTTTGGATCTGAATATGACCGGATGGTTGAAGCGTCCGGCAGAAAGCAGGCCGAAACAGAACTCGAGAGCCGGTCTAAGCGGGTTCAGAAGTTTCGGATTCGCTCACTCAGCACTGAAGAACAGAAGCGCTTCGCCGAATCGTGGCGGCAGGAGCAAGCGCATTTCGTAGACGACCCACGTGCTGCGGTTGAAAATGCGGACCATTTGGTGGGTGAAGTGATGCGCACGCGCGGCTACCCGGTCGGAGAGTTCGAGCGGCGTGCGGCCGACCTTTCCGTAGACCATCCGCGTGTGGTCGAGAATTACCGCAGCGCGCACGAAATCGCTCTCCGCGATTCACGCGGCGAGGCCTCCACTGAAGATCTGCGCCGGGCCATGGTACATTACCGAGCTTTGTTTGAAGACCTGCTTGAGGAACACGTAGTCGAACACCAGGAGGTGAGGAGATAATGGAACGAACATTACAAGTAGCGGAGTCAGAGGCTACTACAACTGCCGATATTGCCAAGACGGACAATAATGGGAATGACCGGGCGCGGACCGGCGGCCCTGTGTCCCTGTTTTCAGAAGAGGAAGCGCGTGGTTTTCGCAAACGCTGGGAGCAAGTCCAAACCGAGTTCGTAGACGAGCCGCGGGCGTCGGTCGAAAAGGCCGATGAACTGGTGGCATCGACGATAAAGCGGCTGGCCGAGGTTTTTGCCGACGAGAGAACTCGCCTGGAGCATGAGTGGGCGCAGGGAGAAAATATGTCGACCGAAGATCTAAGGCAAGCGCTGCGTAAGTACCGCAGCTTCTTCGATCGCATGCTGGCGGTCTAAGCGGCTGATCAATATCGCAGGGGCGGCGGCGTGGGCTGCCCCTGTCTATTCCCGCCCGCCCATTTATGGCTGCTATTCTTATCCATGAATGACCTTACGCGTTCCGCTTGCCATTGTAGTGTTGGCGTCCTCCCTTGTCGCACAGGAAGGCCAAAACCTCACTGATCGGTATAGGGAGACAGCCGGTAAACTGATTGACGCTGCTCTGGCGGATAACGGTGGGATGGAGAAGTTGTCCTACCTTTGTGATCGCATCGGCAGCCGTTTGAGCGGTTCTCCAGCGCTTGAAAAAGCAATCACCTGGGCCGCCGCGCAAATGAAGCAGGATGGGCTGGCGAATGTCACTACCCCGCTGGTGAAAGTCCCCCACTGGGTCCGCGGCAATGAGAGTGCTTCGCTGGTTGAGCCGGTAAACAAACCGCTCACTATCCTTGGCTTGGGCGGGAGCATCGCTACGCCGAAGAAAGGCATTACTGCGGAAGTCGTGCCTGTTTCCACCTTTGAGGAACTCGATAAGAAAGGCAAGACCGTCGAGGGGAAGATTGTCCTTTTCAATGTCCCCTACGAAGGATATGGGCGCACGGTTACGTTCAGAACGGCGGGCGCATCCCGCGCCGCTCGGCTTGGAGCGGTAGCCATGCTGGTCCGATCCATCACGCCCGTGAGTTTGCAATCACCGCACACCGGCGCGCTCGAATATACGCAAGGCATCCCGAAGATTCCCGCCGCGGCAGTCACGATAGAAGACGCCATGCTCATGCAGCGGCTAGTGGATGCCGGAAACACAGTCACCGTACATCTTGAAATGGAAGCCCGCACGCTGCCCGATGCCGATTCAGCCAACGTGATCGGAGAAATCCCCGGTCGCGAAAAGCCGGAGGAAGTCGTGGTGATCGGCGGCCACATCGACTCCTGGGACGTCGGCGCCGGGGCGCAGGACGATGGCTCGGGAATCATCACCGCGCTCGAAGCGGCGTACCTGATCCGTAAGCTTGGGCTGCAGCCGCGCCGCACGCTCCGCGTTGTGTTCTGGACCAATGAAGAAAACGGCGGCATGGGTGGCGAGGCCTACCGCGATTGGGTCGGAGACCAGATCAAGAACCACGTCGCCGCCATTGAGATGGATGGGGGCGCTGAGAAACCGGCCGGCTTTGGCATAAGCGGGCGAAGTGACATGCAGGGAATGTTGACCAGGGTGCGCGAGATCGGAAGGCTGCTGGAGCGGATCGATGCCGGCTCCATTCAGCCCGGCGGAGGCGGGGCCGACATAATGCCTCTAATGCGCGATGGTGTTCCGGGCCTGGCAGTGCGCACTGCTGGGACGCATTACTTCGACTGGCACCATACTCGGGCCGACACCACCGACAAAGTGAAACTGGAAGACTTACGCGCCAATATCGCGGCCATGGCAGTGATGGCTTACGTACTGGCCGATATGCCCGATGGGCTTCGGCAGGTACCTACATCGACCCGCTGAAATCAGTGGATAGCATACGCGGCCGCTTGCCATTTACCATCCTCTTTCACAAGCGTGAGCCGTTCCGTCACGCCGGTTTTGTTCTTGAAACCGGTGGTGTAGTGGATGATGGCGTAATCGCCATCCGGAGCCCCGCGCAGGGACTTGGTAAAGTCCACGCGAGCGGTAGTCCGGGAATCGACGGAGCCCAGCGGCGCTCGAGATTGCTTTAGGGCAGCCAGCCAGCGCTCTTGGGTCACCTCGCTGCGGAACATAGCACTGGCCTGAGTCCAGCTTTCCTCATATTTCTGGTCATCCAGGAGAGCGAGCCATTTCTGGCCAATAGATGAAGCCTCTTCCTCCGGCGTCGCGGCGACAGCGATGAGGGCGGCGGCGATGCCCGTCACAGTGATTAGAAAGATCAGTCGCAAATTTCCTCCGTTCCAGACGGCAGATAATGCCGCCATTATAGCGCCCTCGCTAAACCGCTTTATCTTTGGAGGTTTTCGAAGATCCGATGAATTGGCTTCTCGGGCTTTTGAATCGAGAGGTGAAAGGTGATCTCTGCGGTCGGAATGCCGCTGGTGATGGACACGTGCACCGCAATCCGGTCCAGCACACCAAATTCGGGCAGGCTCTTGGGATCGATCACTACATCGTACTCGCCTTCCCTCAAGTTATAAAATCCAAAGCGTCCTTCCGGAGTCGGAGTGGTGTAGCGATCGGTCGACAGAAGTTTCACGATCACTCCGTCCAGCGCCGTTCCATCCGGGCCAATAACCCTGCCGGAAAAAGACACTAGAGGAGTAACGCTCAATTCCGCATTGGTCACGTGCCTCGCCTTCACGTCGATAGTGACCTCGGACGTCGGGCCGGGATCATAATCAGCCGGTAACTGATTAACCGCTAAAGAGACCCTATGGCGGCCCTCGGCGACTCGCGAGAAGCGAAAGAGCCCATCTTCATTGGTCGTAACTATGGTGCCGTCATCCAAAACCACCGGGACGCCTTTGGCCGGATCGCTGCCGTCCAGGTGGCGCTCGCGAACCGTTCCTTCGATACTCCCGATGATCGGCAGCTGTGCAGCGGTGTAGCTATCGATGTCCCCCGACGGCAGGCCGTGACCCCAGCGGAGGCTTCTGCTCACGCGAAAGAAAGCGGTCCACTGATTCAAGCCCGTAACCGCATTGGTTACAAACGCGCCTTGGTTCTGCAGCAGGAAAATATTCTCGGGATTGAGGTTTATGTTGAGCAGGCTTCGTGATGCCTCAAACTGCACGTTCCACTGCTTGGTCACCCGCACAGCGCCACCGAGCACGGTGGTGTTGAACGTGTTCGTCAAAAACACCGTCTGATTAGCGAGATCATTGCCGTGTTCGATGTAGGCGTAGGCCGAGACGCGCTTGTATTGGGTTTGGACGCTGCCACGGACAAAAAGCGTGCTCTTCGATTGATCCGTGAGCAGCTTCTCGTCGCGGACCGCTGCACCCAGAGAGAATCTCTTGAACTGAACGACGTCCCCAATTTCGACCGACTGCTGGCGTTGATATTTTCCGTCGTTTGTAAGATCCAGGTCGCGATAGGAGAACAGCAGGTTGTGGTTACGAATCGGGCGGCCCAGCGTGCCGATGATTTGCTGGTTATGAGAGTTCGACTGAGCGACACCCGGTTGTTGGACTGAGTAATCGATGGTTGACAACTGCCCGCTGAGGCTGAAGCGGTAAGGTAGGGCAAAGGAAGCACCCGCCGAACTCGCGAAACTGCGATAGGTCGGGAGTTCAGCGGAATTATCTATATTGTTGCGATACTGGCTGACCGAGCCGAACAGCTCAATGGCATCGATTGGCTTGTATTGCGCCTCCGCGTATGACCCGGCGCGATCGCCGAGGTAATATCCGGCCACCGGAAGATAGGATGCCGATTCGCGAATGTAGTTAGCCTTGACGGTGAGCTTGCGCGTTTTCCATACCGGTCCCCCCGTGAAAGAAAATGGACTCCGGCGCGCGTTGGGAAAAGCCACGGAGCCGCTGGTCGCCGACGCGTCTACTTCTCCGTAGAACTGGAGCTCAGAGGAAAGTTTGTACAGGACGCTGGCCGAGAAAATGCTGCTGGACTGAAAATCCTGTCCGGGCGCGAAGAGGTTACCCGACGACGCATTCAAGCCCAGCGCAGTCGATCCTGTGGACAAGTGAATTGCGCGTACGCCAATTTCCAGCTTTTCGCCGAGCTTCTGTACCATGGAGGCTCCCAGGACATTTTGGGGAGCCTGAATGAGGAATGGAACACGTGGTCCGGCGATGAGGGTTTCCACTCCATAAAAGAACGTATACCGGCGGCTGGCGCTGGCGGCTTCGATCTTTAGTCCATCAGCAGCGAGCTCGGGAAGAAAAATGTTGGTGAACGGAAACGGTACCAGGGCGATGGGCACACGAAAGTCGCCGCCGGTAATCCGCCAGCGATAACCATACCAGGTGGCGCCGCTGAGTTCCAGGTAGTTGTTGCCGGCGCGGAACTGGCCTTGGCCGCCGTAGGTCTCCATATTGCCGCTCAAAAGTCCCAGGTTTGGAAAAAAGGTGCGGAAACTTGCCGCCACTCCCGTGATGTCGGTCAGCGGGCTGGAGTCCGTACCGAGATAATAACCTTGAAATGCGATTTCGCCCTGACCGCCGGGCTCGGAGTCAGCAGCACTCGCGGACGCTGCGCCTGCTGCCAGCAAGGCAATCGTCCAGCGCGCGAGGGTTAGGGGCTTGAACATGGCGGCCTTAGGAACATCAGGTGCCTACTGCTCGGCGTGAACTATCGCTGTTCCCTCTTCGATGACGTTCGTTCCAAAATCCACTCGGGCACGCAAAGTGTAAGTCCCGGGCGCCAAATCGGTCGTGAACGGCACGATGTAGCGTTGCTCGCGTTTGGGCAGCGCCGGTAGTGGGGTGAGCGCTACCGACTCCAATACCTTGCCCGCGCCATCCAACACGGAGAGTTCTCCGACCGGGCGGAAATGCGTCAAGCTGTGATTCTGCAAGACAACTTCACCGACCCAGTGCGGTTTGTCCCCTTCGGTGCTATGAACCAGTTTCAGCTCCTTGAATTCGCCTTCAATGCCCGGCGTACCGACGACCACGTAGAATGCCGAGACGACTCGTACGGCAGTATTGATTCCATTGCCTCCGACTTGACCGTCAGTGGGCAGTGTTGTAAATCCGATGGCGCAATGATATCCGCGTGGGGATTCCACGCCGGCCGGTACGCGCACGGTATATCGGATGTTCACCTGTTTAAGGTGCGCGAGTTCCGTTTCAACCGGGTTGACGCTGACCCAGTCGCGACAGGAAAATCCGGTTTCTGACGGGAGACTGGGTTCGAATTGCGGCGTCTGGTCCTGGTCGATCCAGAAATCCAGCGCTTCGGCTCGAACGCGAACTGTGTCGCTCGAGTCGCTACTCAGAGTCAGGACGCCCGACTGTTGCAGCCCTGGCGTCGACTTCATTTCCAGCCGCATGGGGCTGAGCCCCAGCCCGACCTGGGCTGAGAGGACTTGCGCAAGAACAAGCAGCAAGCCGGCGCTTAGGGCGCGGTGACAGTATATGTGAGTGAAAGTGTACATGATGACTTTGCTATATAACTCCAGCTATCGGCCAGAGTGAAATTGATGGTGACCGAGTACGACTTGCCAATGCCGGTCGCTTCTTTGCCGCTGGCGACTTGTTGCCCAGCGGTGGAGAGTGCAAAACCTGAACCACCCGTGCAGGCCCCTCCGGTTCCGCCGGCGACGCCTGTGCACATCGCAGTAACTGCTGATGTTGGAACCGTTGCGCAGCTTGCGAAGGTTGCGGCGGCCGCTTGCACTTTCAAGGTCCAGGTGCTACCCGCCGCTCCGCCTGATGTCGTCCAACTGACTGTTGCCGAAGAGCTTCCAGTAAACGGCCCCAGATCAGGGTCGGTCGCGGCGAAGCTGATCGTTGCTGGACTAGCCGTGACCGCGCCCAAAGTTGTAGCCATCGGAAAGATCCTTTCTGCCGGTACGACGACGCGCGCCTTGGTTTGAGCGAAGAGCGCCGGGCTCGCCGCGGCCAAACCAACCAGAACCGGCATCAATTGGATCACCCGTATCATGTGGCGCTGATCGTATAAGTCACGGTCGCTGTGTAAGAGCCGGTATGATAGACAGGATCGTTAGTCAACGACCAGGCAGTGGAAGCAGCATTGCCGGCGTTGGCCGAGCTGGCTCCCGCGCCGAAAGTCGCAACGCTGGTGGCGGACGCCGTGCTGGCGGTTGTCGCGGAGCTACAGCCAGTGGCAGGCGCTGCGGCGGTGCAGGTGTAAGTTAAGGCATCTCCGGCGCTAGGCGGTGTTGTGACCGAAGGACCATTGGCCGGGCTGAAGTCTGAAGTGACTTTCAGTGTGACGTTTCCGGTTCCAGTCGATTGGCTGGTCCGGATCTTGTAAGTCAGGTTGGTTGTACCGGTATAGGGATTGAAGATCGTCCCTAGAGCAGCCAATGTGGTGGTTGAGGTTGTGACCGACAGCGCGGCTTCCGCACTGACCGTTACCGATAGGGTAGTGGTCCCGGAGGCCGCGAACTGGCCATAAGAAGCGGGGGCTGAAATAAGCGCCGCCGCCAGAGCAAGTATATATTGACGTTTCATGGTTTCTCCTAAATAGCGCTGATCGTGAACGTAAGCGTTGCTGAGTATGTTCCCGTCTTAAACGCGGGATTGTTCAAGAGCGTAAATGTGCTTTGCACGGAATTGGGATTGGTGGAACTGCACGATCCGCCCCCTCCCGTACAAACATTGGCGCCCAGCGTCACCACGTTGGTCGGTGATGCCGTCGAGACTGTCTGTGTGCCTGAGCAGGCCGCGCCCAAGGACGCAGCGCTGCACGTATACGTAAGCTGTCCGCTTGTGATCGAGGGTCCGCCGGCTGGGCTAAAGTCAGCCGTGGCTTTTAGCGTAAGTGACCCCGACGTGGTAGTACGGGCTTTGTAACTGACACTTAAGTTACCCGAGTACGCGACGAAGGTTGTGCCGGCGCTTGTCAGAGTCAAGCTCGACGGCACGGAGACTTTACCAATTGCATCGATTGTGGCGGACAGCGTTTGTGTGGTGGAGCCTGTAGCGCCTGGGAGAAACCCGGGAGCAAAGATCAGCACGGCGGCTACACGCGCGAGGCGCGGCACCACTGTGTACGAATCAGTAGTCCGTTCTGAAAACATCGCAACCTCCCCGGTATGCGACGAGATCCAGCGTCCTTGCTTTTCCCGTTCCTCTTGTAATCGGCGTTTCATTCGGCTCACTTTAGTACCTTAGAACTCCAACTTCCTATTTCGTAATGTGTATCCGGTATGTTGCATGCGTTCGACCAAACGACGCGATCCAACAAAATCAACAGATTATGGTTTTGGAGGTTTATGGAATGAGACAGAATGTCCCGTAAAACAAGGGACGTGGTGTCCGAGCAGAACGCGAAAAAGAGGTAACGAAAAAGCTGCAAGCTCTCGATAGAGTTCTTTTGAACAACGTTTCTCAACACCCATGAACACGTGTAATCCCGCGATCCCACCAGGCCTACTGAAGGTCCCACCATTTCCGCCGGTGGCGGCGCGACTGCTTACGGTGCTGTCAGGGCCTGAAGTGGAGGTCGCTGAGGTGGCCGAACTCATCAAAAACGACGCCACCTTGAGCGCTCGCATGCTCCGCTGCATCAACTCAGCCGCTTTCGGGCTCGGCCAGCAGGTCAGCGACATGCGCCAAGCAGTGGCTCTTCTAGGGTTTGATCGGACCCGGCAAATCACTGCCATGTGCGCAACCGCTACGTTCTCCAAGGGAACACGCAGCAGTGCTGAGTTACAGATCTGCTGGGAACATTCCATGGCAACCGCGATTTTGGCAACTGAAATCGCAACATCCTGCCAAGCCTTCGCCAAGGTTGCCTTTACGGCGGGCATTCTACACGATATCGGCCGTTTGGGGCTTATCGTTGCATATCCCAGCCGGTACGCGCATGCCATGCGGGGGGCCAATGGGCGCTGCGTGGATTTTCTTGACTTCGAGCGAGAGCAGTTTGGATTGGATCACGCCGAGGCCGGACGGCTCCTAGCGGAAAGCTGGGAATTGCCTGATCAGTTCCGCGTTGTCGCGGGGCGGCACCATGATCCGTGCGAGGGGACCGAAGTCAACCTCCTCAGGATTGTCCATGTTGCCTGCCGGTTGGCCGATGCGTTGGGCTATGGACTGGCCGCGCCGCGAACCGACATGGGTATGGCGGTTATCTTAGAAACGTTACCTGAGCCTGTCAGGAAACGCCTGCAGCGGACCGAAGAAGAACTCAAGGCGCAGATAGAAGAGCGCATCCACGCCATCGTCTAGCCGTCATTCAGGAGCGTCCATTCGGAAATTTACGCGCGCACTTCGTCCCACAACAACCGGATGTCGTGCGCCGGATCATCCTCCACCCGGGTGTTCAGATCGAAAATCATGGTCGGCCGCTGATTGGCGTTGTAGGGAGGCCAATGCGGGATAGCTTTATTATTCGGGTCTCCCGTCTTCGCAAATGCGAGCCATACGGAAGACAGTTTTTCGGCCATGGTTTTCGTTTCCGGCGTGTTGCCTGCGAGCGGTGGAACCGGATTGTGAAGAGCCAGGCTGACATCCATTCCGTGGATAGCGCCGAACTTTCCACCGTAGGCTGGTGACGGGTAATCCCAACGGTAAAGATAAACGGGAGCGCCCCCCTCGGCTGCTTTGCGTTCGGCCATAGTGGTTGCATTTCGGCGTCCGCCACTATCGGTGGCAATGCGAGCCTTGATCAAGAAGGGCCTCACGTTCGGATAAGCGCGGCGGTAGGTGGCTAAGATGCGATCGGCTTTGTCGCCGTAGGTCTTCTGCACCCACGATCGCAAGCCATCCTCGGTGATATCCCAATCGTTCATTCTCAGCGCCGCGTCCTCGAGCGTGGTCGAGACGATCATGGGAACTGTGGCGGAAACCTCCGGCGCCGTGGGATCGAACGGATCTCTTGGAATGATTTTCCCATCGACGCTGGGCGTGAATCCGACGGGCGGCGTATGCCGGGCTAGAGCCGCTTGTGCCTCGACGATCTTTTCGAAAGGGACATTTTGCAGATCGCCGATCCGGCTTTTGTCCAGACCGAGCTCGGCCAACAACTGCTCGGCGTTCTGGGTGGCGGCATCGTGGTGCGCGAGCCGCAGCGTGGAGCCGCTCTGAACAGCCGCGCGATGAAACAGGCCCTTGGCCGATGGCATGCTCAAAAGCACGGATGTCTTCGCGCCTCCGCCGGATTGCCCGAAGATAAAGACATTCTCCGGGTTGCCGCCGAAGTTTGCAATGTTATCGTGCACCCACTGGAGCGCAGCAACGCAGTCCATCATGCCGGCCACGCCGGAATACGCGAACTCCGGACCAGCCAGATCGCCCAGATACGTATAGCCAAGAGCGCCGAGCCGGTGATTTACGTTCACTATCACGACGTTGGCCCAGCGAGCCATAGCTTCGCCATCGTATCCGGGAAGATTCCCCGAGCCAGTAGTGAAGCCTCCGCCGTGATATTGCACCAGGACCGGCAACTTTGCGCCGCTCTTCACCGACGGCGTCCACACGTTCAGATTGAGACAGTCCTCGCTGAGGCCGCCCTTCTCCTTGTCCCATTCGATAGCTTTTTCGTAATCGCCTGGATTAGTCACCAGGGTTTGAGGCGAGATGTGGCCAAATTCAATGGCATCGCGGACGCCCGCCCACTTGGCTGGTTTCTTAGGCGGCATGAAACGATTCTTGCCGGCCGTCGATTCGCCATACGAGATCCCTTTGAAAATTTTGACGCCGCCGGAATCGACGCCGCGCACTTTGCCATCGTTGGTTTCGGTCACTACCGAACCGTTGCCCGGTTCCTTGGCTGGAGCCGCGCGGCCGGCTTTCGACAAAACAGGCAGGACCGCGCCGGCTTGGGCACTGGCCATTATTTTCCTTAAAAAGTCGCGGCGTCCGTCATTCATAGAGGCTCCTTTCCTGATCCTAACTAAGGGGTAGGTTAACCGACTGTCCGGTCGAGTTTAACGCTAACCGCCATATATGTCAATGGCTTTGAAACTGTTATAATCGCTGAGACATTCTTGTTCGAAGGTGAGTTTGCCAAAGCAAGCCAAGACTAAGAAGGCGATTCCGATCTGGCGGAAAGAAGATCGCGCCGACCATATCTACCGGGTGGCCGCGGAAGTGATGTGCCGGAAAGGCTACGCCGCCACCTCGATGAACGACATCGCCGACGCGGTCGGGCTCACTAAGGCCGGGATCTATCACTACATTCGCGGCAAAGAACAGCTTCTGTTCGAGATCATGAACTTCGCGATGGACATGGTAGATGAGGATGTAGTTGCGCCCGCACGCGAAGTCACCGACCCCGAAGAGCGGCTGCATACGATTATCGACCGGCATGCCAAGAGGATTCTAGAGGTCGGTGGCGCAGTCACGATCCTCCTGGAAGAAATGGCGGCACTCACACCGGCGCATCAACGTACCATCCGGAATCGCAAGCGTGCCTATTTCGAGCTGGTCAGGCAGACGCTGGAGCAACTGGCCGCCGAGGGAAAATTACGCAATGTGAATCCCACAGTCGCCACATTCAGCCTTTTTGGAATGATCCTCTGGATCTCGCGCTGGTATCGGCGGGATGGAGATCTGGCGCCACAAGAGGTTCTCCGTGACTTCCACGAGATGGCCTTGAATGCGGTGCTGCGGACCGAAGGCGTCCGCAGCACCGAAAAGACTGTTGGCCCTTACCTTAGAAAGTAAACCGAGCTCCGACTTGGAATGCCCTGGGCCCAGCTGAGCCAAAAGTCTGGTTGACGCGCTGGGTCGGCTGTCCGAAGGCGTAAGTCTGCGTGGCCGGATTCGCGGCCTTAGTATCCAGAGTCCATGCGGCGCTCGGATACGTGAGATTTGAGATGTTGAAGGCGTTAAATACCTCGCCAAGGATACTGAATTTATATTTCTCTTTGTAAGTGAACACCTTTGTCAGGCGGAAGTCCTGCGTTATAGTAGGATCGCCAAACTGGTAGTCAGTCGGTACAACCAGCGGGGACGAAATGGTCTGGCCTTGGGCATTCTTCGTGCCAACTACGTTCGCATTATAAGACGCAACCGCGGACGCTAGCTGTGATTTACTGCATCCCGCCGCAAGGCAACCGTAACCCAAGCCGGGTAGCGGCTCGTTGCTGCCCGTTGGAGCCGTGCCGGGAAGATCCAAACTTGGCACCTGCGCAGTTTGCGGAGTGCGGCTGATGAAGGAGGAGTTGAGCGACAGCGTAAAGCCCCAGGGCAGGTCCACGGTACCCGAAATCTGCAGGTTGTGGTGCGGCAGATACTCACCGTACCCCGACATATAATGTTCGTTGTCCCACACCGTTTCACCAAGGGCTTTCTGAAACGCATACGAAGCCAGGAACTGGTAGCGATTCGAGAAGCGCTTGCTGAGTTTCACCAGCAGGCCGTCGTAGACAGAACGGCCTTGATCCGTCCAGAAAGTTATACTGCCGGTAGAGCATCCGTCAGCCGGATTGTAATCCGGGCTCTTCGGGCAAAGCGGAATCACCGGAACCGGAGTCGATGTGCCCAGATAGCGGGTGAAGAGGTTCTGGTCAACTTCACCCAGACTGACATTCTCGCCTTGGCGGCGGGCCCAGTCGGCTGTGATCACCATCCCGTGCCCGAGGTCGTGCTGAATGCCAATCGAGGTTTGATAGCTGCGGGCCAGCGGGAAATGGGTGGGATAGATCTCCACACCCTGCTTGGCATAGTTGATATTGGGATATGGGAAAGGCCCGCTGCGGGGCGGGTTGGGCGGGGCAAGAACAGCCGCGACGCCGGGCAACTGCTGATTCACGATGTTGACAAACTGACCAATGGTCATGTTGGTGAGGTGGCTGAGGGGCAGAGCCTGGCCCACGGCGATCGGAACTCCGCCCAGGCTGAAGTCGAGAATTCCAGGATAGATGTTCGTAAATGCGCTGCCGGCCAAAGTACTTCGAGCGCTGCCCGGGGGGCCAATCACAGACGCTTCTCGGAGCTTGTAATATCCGGGCGTGCTGTCCCAATAAATGCCGGCGCCACCGCGGATGACCCATTTTTGGTTCTTACCGGGACTCCACGCAAAACCAAGCGCCGGCTGGAACTCTTTGGTATTGTTGGCCGTCGGTCCGAGATTATTCGACCCCGTTCCGAGTATGGGCGCCAGGTAAGATGGCCGGGGCAGATCGGAGTTATAGAAGCCAATCTGGGCGTTCCATGCCAAACCGTAGTTGACGGTTAGATTTTCGCGAACCTTCCAGACGTCTTGGACATACACCCTGTATTGGTTGTAATTCTTGTTCTGATCGTGATCGTACGCACCGGGGAGAGAAACGTTACCGACTCCAACACCACTGAAGATGCTGCTGGTAAGGTTCAGAACGGGCAGATTCAACACGTCAGCATCGGTCTTGAGCTGGGTGGGAAGCGTCGGAAAGAGGGCGTTGACTGCGGCTGCAGGTAATCCCGCTCCCGCCAGCGTGGCTCTAACGAAAGTCGGTGAGAAAGCAGCAACGCACATCGGCGTGCAAAATCCCCACAGGCCGGCGGATTTGGTGGGATTGAGGTCCCCGCCGAATTTGAACCGATGGGAGCCTTTTTGCCAACTCAGCGTGTCGACGAATTCAAACCGGCGCGTGTTTCGCCCTTGTGGAGCGTTGAAGTTAGGGCCGATGGCCTGCTGGTTGGAGCCTTGGAAGTAGAAGACGTTGGGCAAGCTTCCCGCCACGCAGGGTGCCGAGCAGTCCGACGCCTGTGCTGGATTGTTGTGGTTATTCCAATAGTTGTACTGGAATCGGGCATCGTTAACGATGGTCGGCGTGAGCGAGCTGGTGAGTCCAATGATGGATTGATCGGCCCAATTGGTGTTGTGCGGCCAATTGGATGGGTCTCCGAACTCCAGCGATTGTCCGAATCCGTTGTTGCCATCGTGCGAGTAGCGTAAAAACAGGTTGTGTTTCGAACTGATGTGATAATCGAGGCGCCCACTAATCTGCTTGCTCCTGTACGGGCTGCCGTAAGTGTTTTGCAGCAGGGCGAAAGCAGGGTCGGTGGTTTGAATGCTTAGGGCCTGCACCTGGTTGAGAAACTCGTAATTAAAGAAGAAGAACAGCTTATCCTTCTTGATCGGGCCACTTAAGGAAGCGCCCGGATTACGGCGGACAAAAAACGGGTTTGGATTGCTCGGAAGGCGTTGCAGGTTGGGATAAGCGGCCATATTGTGGTCGCGGTAGAAGAAGTAGGCGCTGCCGTGCCAATCATTGCTTCCCGAGCGCGTCACGACGTTGATGGCGCCGCCGGAGGAGATGGGAGTCGCGATATCGAAATTGACCTCGGAAAGCTGAACGTCAAGAGTTCAACCCCGTCCTTTGCTTCATCTTTCCTTCACTTACAAGCATCGTCTCTACACCTGCTCCAAAAGGCTCCAATAAAAATAAATCAACCGTAGACTTTCTTGGCAAGCATCTCTACAGCATTCTGCCGCATCGGCAATGGTGTCTGAGTGTAGACATTTTGGTTTACATCGACGGAATGTCCCATGTTGTCCGCTACGAGCTTCGGATCGGCACCCGTTTCGCGCATAAGTGTTGCGTGTGTACGACGGAACACTTGAAAATTGACCCATCCTAGCCCCACTGGATCAACAACAGGATGAATCTCTCGGTCCAGTAGGTTAATCCTTGAGACAGGCATTGCTGGATTCTCAGACGGAAATACCCATGCCTCAACGCTCTGGTGTTTCAAAGTGGAGATCCAGTCCCGTAACTCGGTAACGAGCTGGTCCGGTATAGCGGCCTTGCGAATGGAGTGGCGAGTCTTCGGAGAGCTAAGGTCATTTCCATAGATCCTCTCCACAATGTCCGCGTAGCCATCACGAATTCGGCCACATCGAAGCGCGAGAATTTCGCCTGGCCGCAAACCCACCAGCAGAGCCAGCTTCACAATCAACAGCGCTCGTCGATTTTGAATGGGATCAAACGATTTTAGACATAGTAGCACCTCCTCATCGGTCATAACTCGCGAGTCCTTCCGATGCGCTTCCTTGGGAACAAACAGAACCTCCGCAGGACTGACCTGGACGTATCCGTCGGTTCTGGCGAGCTTAAAGATCTTGCTCAAATCCCAGCGCACATGAGCAACGGTACTGTAGGAGTACCCGTCCGCTGTTCTTTGTTCGAGAAATCGTTGTAACTGCTGACGCGTGATTTGCCCGAGGGCCGCTTCTCCGAACTCTGGGAGTAGATACTGGCGGAGACGGGCTTCGTTCGTCATCAGCGTTGATTTTTTCCACTTGAGTCTAAAGAATGGCAAGTAGATCCGTTCAACGAAATCACCAAACTTGTACGTTTCTGATTGACCCATACGTCGCGCATTGATTGGGGCCAGGATCGCTGCAAGTTGTGTTTGAGCCTCGGCCTTTGTCATTTCCCTGACTCGGCCGAGCGTTAGCTTGCGGCGATGCCCCTGATCCCACCATTGCGCGATCCATGAGTGATTAACTCTTCGCAGACTTCCTTTCTGAAACCGCTTTCGCATGAATGTTTTCCTTTCACGCGTCGACGGCGGCAACTTTCAACGATGTAAGCATGATACCACTGCTAGCGACGATCTCGCTTACTCGGATCCAGTCCTCAAGCGTGGACCGCCTCACAAGGCGTCTGCGGCCTAAGCGAAGGACTGGTAGTGGGCGAAGGCCTTTTACTTTGCCGTTGGTAATATTGTGGGCGTGAGCTTTCGAGCAACGCAGCCTCGCCGCGACTTCCGGGATTGTGAGTAGGTCAGGATCTTCCGACTGCGCAGTGTATACGTGGGCGTCCGAGCCAACGAGACCAGCGGCATGCATGTCGACGTTGAGAATTCCGGGCCTTCGCATCAGCCGGTCCTCGAGTCATCGTCGGGGTCAATCTTGCGACGAAAAGTGAAATATAGGAGCTCGCTCAACGTGTTGCCAAGGACAAAAATGTTCGCTACATTATCAACGAAAAACGGTTTCTGCATAATGGCCCCGCAGTTTTGTCAACGCTCCGGCCCGGGGTTTGAATCAGGTTCCCGAGGGTATCTCCGCGCTTGAGGAGGTACTGGTAAAGTCGGAACCGCTCATCGAGGGTACGCACCGCGCCTTCAAATCGCCGGGCGATCTGGTCGCGCTCAGCGTGGTCGATACACTCGGCATCGACGCCGGACAGCCGGAAGACAACACCGTCGCCGCTCTTAGTAAGGAATGTATGCTCGTCGAGGAACACGAACAGGCCGATGAGCCAGCTCATCGGGCCGGATTCGAGAAACGCCCTGGCGATCTGGCCAATGCGGATCATGGATGCCTCCGTGCAATTTGGAGCGCGATCGGGCCACGTTTGGCGGGGTCGTAGTGGATCCCAAAACGAGATGAGTTGAGCAATATGCGAGGAAACTGCCGATCGACCGCCATGGCCCACCGTGCGAGCAAATAAAGAACGCCGAACAGGACCAGTCCGCTCAGTAGGCTTCCGAACAAGTTGAATGTCGCGCCGCCGATGATAAGGGCGAGCAAGAATGGCAGCCGCTCCACTCCCCAGATGGCGACTAACTTGTTGATGCATTTATAGACTGCGTGAAACCGTGGTTGGTTCGGCATTTTCATTTCTCCTTCCCTCTCGAATGCATTGCTCCTACGGGTACAACCACGCCATGAACTTCACGTCTTCGATCGCGATGCCAACGCCCGATTATGCCCGCGAGCTCACCGAACGCGAAGACCAGTCCGCCGACCACGATGGCAACCAAACTCAGACCCTTCGCGATCGAACCGTGAAGGTGGTCTGCAATACCTGAACGGCTTCCTCCCACGGGTCCTGGTGTGTGTAAAAGGGTGCGGTCGCAATCAACGCGAGTCTGACTGAAACCCATGCTTGCGAACCTCGTGCGAAAGCAGTCGGCGCGCCATCGCTTCAAAATGCGTTTGGCGGCAAATGTGTGGACGCACGAACCGCGTCTCTCATTGATCACCAGTCTCCTTTCGGGCCCACCTCCGAAGTTGAAATACTTTCTCGATGCGGATCCGCTTGTGAAATCGAGCGTAACTGCGAATTGGAAACGTGTCCAATGTTTTGTTGCTGGCTCGTGATGCTATTCGGGAATTGGAAAAGGCCCGCTATCCGTCGACGGAGGCCAGGTGCCGCGTTTCTGCTAAGCCTTCCGTGTAGAATCGAGTTTTGTCTTTAGCGCAAGCTTTCTGACGCTCATTCCGCTGGCGACTTCTGCCGGGTGAGGCTTCTGTTATTTGCCGTCGGCTTAGTCGCCTGTGGGTTGCCGTTTGAGGGAAAGAGCGAGTGTCACTGACTCAGCATCGATCGTCCTGAGGAAGCCACTTCGCAAACTCCAGCTCCACTAAATCCAGACCAGACTTCGTGAGTGGCGCACTGGCCTTATCGAGATAGTGACGAGCACGCGTCGCATTCTCCTGTTTGCGGTGTTCCCGCTGCTCCCGATTCTCCACGCGTATGCCTTCCTCCGCTTCTTTGGCTTTGGGGAACTCCGCATAAGGGATGTCGCAAGCAGTATCGGCACAGACACCGACGATATGCCCAAAGTCATTCCCTCGACGACAATGGCCTGCGTATAATTGCTGAACCAGCTTGGTGATCCAGTGATCCCTTCAGCGTAAACTGGAGGGATCGAACACAGTTGACGCCGAAGCCGAACCGCGCTTCGCCATAATGGCCTCGTCAGCGGGTTAACCCCGTCGTGGGCGAGTACGATAGATTGGGCGCTCTTGAGCTCGGAAAATATTTTCGACTCAAATACTCATTCCCACTGCAACTGTACGACTTAGACGTACCTGAGAATCGTTTTTTTTTGGGCGCCATCGCGCTCCGGTCAGCACGCTCATCCGAGCGTCCGGGTCGTTTTCCGAGAGACTATAACTGAGCTTCCGCTGCTCTTCCTTGCCGCACAGTTCCGATGCCGTCGGTGCGCTGAAGTCATCACTCAACGCCAGGAAGGTGTTGGTTCGGAACGCGCGCAACAGAGTCCGCCACGACTCGCCCGGCAAGGTCGATCGCAGGCCCAGCTTGATGATCCTGATCTTTCTGGGAAGCATGCGCGCCACATTCGCCGTTCGACCACCTGGCGTGGGATATCGAATAGATGCCCGATGAGATTGGAGCTGATGGACTGCGTGGCGACAATCGGAATGCCCTTGCTTGCCGCGACAGCGCGAAGGACTTCTCGTCGCCCGTCGGATCACTCTCCCCCACTGTGGCGAAGCTTTGATACTCATCGCAAGAAGAGGATTTCTCGCCAGCGACGTGCTGGTTCAAGCTCCATTAATGGAATGCGGTTCAGTGCCGCCCGCTGGAAATCCTGCTTCATCCGCGTTCCGATTGTCTGTGCGAGTCCGGGATCCATCGCGACTGGGAAATTTAGGGCGCATACTTTGCCCTGTTCGAGAAGTTGTGAAAACGGCGCCATGGGAACCCCATAGCGGCCGTCGTGGTTCAGCTCCGGGTCGTAGCATTCTTTGGGTGGACAGAACGTGGCTTTCACGGATGGATTGTCATCAAAGAGAGAGAGGAACACCGATATGCCTTCTACGATGGAGGTCCGCAGCTTCGGTTCGATGCGGCGCCAGTCATGATAGAACCAGCGCTTGACGGCTTCCAACTGCTCACGTTTGCGAGCAAGATCCGGCGTGGCTGCAGCAGCATCGCCGCCGGTCTCGGTGACGATGGAATAAGGAATGTGATTCTGAGCGAGATGGTGCAGCAGTTCCACCGAGATAGCAGCCTTCATTTCGTTGGTTGAAGGGTTTCGATCAAGCCCGAACTTCACGAGTTCACGTTGCCGCCCGATGTATTCGCCATCGGGTACCAGCACGTATTCCTGAGTCTGGAAGAGCCGCTCCCCGTCTTTGATCTTCATCTGCAATTTGTCGGGGTTGATGGCGCATTCGTACACGTCGAAGAGCGTCACGTAATCGTAGTTGACCTTGTGCAATAGAATGATGAATTTGACGAGATTCGTATAAGCCTGCTGCCAGAATGGTTCTTTGCCGCGCCCGAACAGGTTATTCGGCAGGCTCGCAAATGCCGTAAGCGAGCGCGTACGTTTCCAGGTCATTGTGCAGTGGATTATAGCGGTACGGGCAGTCGAGGCTGATCTCGAAGTAGTCATTCTCCCTGCCATACCGTTTTAGGATCTTCCGCACCTTGCGGTAGAGTCACCCTTGACTTCGAGTACGAGTCCTGCCGCGCGCAACTCCCGATCGCCAGCTCGATACGCAAGGATTTGCTCTGCGAAGGGATAGATACAGCAACTGGTTTTGCCAGAGCCTCGCTCCGAAGATGGCAATGCCGGTGTAGAGTCCACGATCGGGAATCGTCAGCCAACGCGGCTTCTCGGCAGGTTCCGGGGCGCTTGGGATGATGAAGTTCACCGGCCACGAGAAAGAGCCGTTCCCGGTCAGCTGCCAGTGGGCATAGCGGCCGTGGTGCAAGCGTAGCTAATTTGCGCGGCCGAACGAAGAATATATAAAGCAAGGAAAACAGCATCGAGCAGCCGATGAAGGGCGTGGAGACAAGCATCGTCTGGTCGGCATACTTGATGCCGATGAAGATCACAGGCTTCTCGGCGGCGACCAACTGCAAGACGGCATTGTCGTCCGGAAATGGAAAGTGTTGGATGAGGTGGGTACCGATTCCCACCGTGAGGATGAGGCTCAGATGGAGGGCGGCTATCAACGATGTGACGAATCATTCCTGAACCTCAGTCCGCGATGGGAAGGCGTCCCTGAACCGCACTCGGTTTGTCCTTACAATTGGCTGCTTTCGCCGGTGGCTCCCCTATGGCGCACTCTTCAAACGTCGGCGGGCTGGCGATTCCCTGGCCGGCAAGCCAAAGAGTGAACGGTTTGTCTTTGCGAAAGATGAATGTGAGGCACTGGTTGATAACGTAGTCGCGGCCGGATTCCAGATACCGGCAATAATGCTCTAGAGTTTGCACGACGTCGCGATCGAGCCGGATCGTGATCTGGTTTCATTCTTTCTTGGGCTGTTTAGGAATGACTATTGCCATGACTTTTACTCCTTGATGAGGATTTGTTTTCAATGCGAATCCTGTTCGGATTCGGAATGAAGCTGGAGGGGCAGGTGCGGGAGCGACCCACGAGAGAGCCAGCGAACGAGGGAGGTATCGTGGCGGATAATAGCCACCAATACCGTGGTCGCTCCCGCACCTGCTTCGACGCGACGGCCCGCATTTTGGGCCGGAGCCACCGCTTCAAGCTGTTGAGATGATTGATTGTTGCTGGACGACGATGGTGACCCCGACTGCCGACCGCGAGCGTGACCATACCTTCGCTCGTACTTGGTCACCGTGGTCACCGTGCCAATCAAATGATTGGCAGCCAAGAACGGGAGCGCAGAAGCCATCTTACGATGCGGCATGGAGGGTTCCGAACAGGTCATAGTCATACTCCAAAACGCACGATCTCAGGTTGATCTCAGGAGGATTTGACGCTTCCTGCTGGGCCGCGTATACGGCTCGAAGCCCATCAGTTCCGGACTGTTTCCAGACATCGTAAAGATGGTCGATGTGTGGGCCGCACAGAGTGCGGATGTCCTCCGCCAGGGCATTGATCTGCGCGGTATTGAGAATCCTGGTCTCTCGTTTTTCCAAGAGCAAGCGGTGGGGGAAATGAGTGAGCAGCCGGTTTAAGTCGATCATAGTTGCCGCGCTCTCTCGCGCACGGGTCCAGAAGCGGGCGAGGGCTTTTTGCCCGATTACAAAGCGATCTGGTGAGGTGGTGACGAAGACGAGATCCACCACGCCGACGGCCTCAAACAAGTTGCGGTAGTTGCGCAGGTAGCTTCGGAAAGCGTCCGCGCTAAGCTGAGCGTCTTCAACGTAAACAAACGAGACGGCACTGGCGTTCCTAGCATCGACAAACTGTGGGAATCCATCCGGGAAGTAGCGGGTCGTGAGCTTCCCGTTCGAACGAAAGAAGCGAGCCGGGAGCGCCTCGGCGTCAATCCCACGCTGCTCAAAGAAGTAAGAAAGCCTCTCCTCCTGTGTCATCAGATACTGGTACTCGGGATGCTCAAGAATGAAATCCAATCCCATCAGCCGGAGCCGCACCGTCGCCGGCTGATGCTCCCGCCGATTGCGGCTGTCTTCTTCGCCGAGCGCCTCGTAGATTACTTTCGATTGGAGATGGAAAAGATGCCGGTCCTCGCGAAAGACTTCACGGCAAGCGTGCCCCCGGCCAATTAGCTCATCGATGAAATCCTGGGCGCGCTTCCCTCTTTGGGCACCTATATGCCGGAGGAACTGCCGGCGCACAAAGTATCCGCTGTGAAGCGCTACGAGACGAAGAAACTGGGCCTCCTGTTGGCTGTATCCGAGGACCTGAATGGCCCGAATCTGTGTTTCAATGCTCATATATAAACTCCTGATAGTGGTTTAAAGCGAAAGTACGGTCGCGGTCAGTTCGCGTCCTTCCCACTGGGCGCGACGGCCTCGCGAAGTGGAAACGAAGCCATACATTTTGAAGCCGGCCCGGGTTTTCAGCGCCATATGCCCGCGATGGTAATGCTCGGTGGCGAGTTCTAAATCAACGTGGTCCAGGTCGCCTTCTGGCGTTTCGTATTCGATCCGCAGATCGGGCAATGCAATCTTGCCGTCCACGATCGGCAGGCGTTGCTCGTCCGCGATCTCCTGTTTCCTTCGTGCATACTCTAGGGCGCCGGCGTCGCGTTCGCACGCCAGCTTGGAATAGACTTCTTTCTTCAGCCCGTAGTCCAGAACGACGCGCCGGATCTTGCCCCCTTTGGCCTCGATTTGGGCAGCCTCGGACTGATACATCTGGTAAATCGCGGCATCGTGAGGGACCTCAGCCGGTTTGACGAATCCGGCGTAGACAGTCTGATTCTCCGGTAACTGCGAATCCTGCCGGACGAGCTTGGCGGCTTCCTTGGTCAGGGCGACAATGACGAGCGTGTCGCGATTCTTGCCAACGGAAATGGAGCGTCTTTGGAGCAATCCCTGTTGCTGCAAGCGGGCGATTTCCTGGCGGAATGCCGCGGGCTTCCCAGCATAGCGGTATTTGAACAATGCCTCGGCGTCGATGGTGCGGAAGCGCCCGATCTCGCGTAGCGTGCCGTGTTCGCGCTCGCTGAGTCCGTACCATTTTTCAATGGCGCGGAAACTCAACCGCTCGTTCACGCGAGACTTAGGCGCGACCTCCCGGTTTCTCTCGCGGCCTGGCTCCGCGCGGTCTCTCGCTGCCTTGCTGGAGGTGCCGGCAGTACGCCCATAGGCCGTTGGCCTCGGGTCAGGTTTGCCGGCCGGCGCCGGCTCCTGATTGCGATCGCCGTCGCGTTCGTCGGAATCATATCCGCGGCTCATAAGGAGTGCTCCTTCAGGTGTTCGGTCAACTCCTCGGAAATGCTCTGCCCGGTGCGGAGTGACTTCTTTGGCCTTCGCCGAACGCAAACATCAGCCCGCCTCCGACGGTCGCCAGGACTTAGGCACTTGACGATCGAACCGGGAAAGGTCCGCAGTACCAGAACGGCTTGCTCCCGCGAGTCCTGCTGCTCGTGCAGGGGTATGGCAGCGAGTCTCCAAGATAAAATGTGCCTGTAGATGTGTGGCCCATGAACGGCGTTTCACATCGATCAGCAGTCTCCTTTTTGTGCTTTCGATTCGCCTGCGAAGTTGACTTATTCTTGCGATGCGAACCAACTCGTGAAATCGAGCGTAACTGCGAATCGGAAAGGTGTCCAATGTTTTGTTGGTGGCTCATGATGCAATACAGGAATGAAGAAGTGGCCAGCGAGACCTACCGTCGTAATCGAGTGCGATGTTTTGACTTGCACTGAAGTCGCGGATTTTTACGGGCATTTTGTGTGGCCGCCTACGCGGCGGCAACTCCGTGACGCTCCGGCTGGAGACTGCGCAGATAGTTAACGGCGGATTGTGCATGGGTAGCGGCTCGGAAGATCGCGCGATGGTCGTTTTTGAGAACCGGCAGCCAACTGACTATGTAGGATGCGTGATCGTCTTGAACCTCGGGCGTGAGTTCTAGATCGGCGCACAGGAATGCAGTGCCCAGTTCGGCGACGAGCTCCTCCACGGCATAACCTTCGTCACCCCGGTTCTTGCGGCCAAAGTCTCGTTCGAGGCGGGACGGGTGCTCGGTCCAATGCGTACATTCGTGGGCGAGTGTCGCATAGAAGCTCTCTGGAGCGCGGAAGCTCTCGATCGCTGGTAACTGGATGTAATCGGCTTCCTGGGCGTAGTAGGCCGGCCACCGCCATACCTGACATCGGCGGGAGTGGCAGCGAAGAACGTCTCCGCGTGCTCGATTCGTTGAACGGGCGCAAACTTCGGCTCCGGTTTGACGTGATAGTGCTTGGGCAAACATTCGATCTGTTCGATATTGAAAACCGTATAGCCTTTGAGGAAGTGGATCTCTCGCTCGACCTCCTCGCCGGCGTCGTTCGGTGCAGTCTTGGTGATCGAGTTGGCGTACACAACCAGTGAGCCCTTCTCGCCCTTACGGACATGAGCCTTCAACTCGAGAGCCTGCCTGAAAGTCATCCAGATGTGGGACTTGAATCCCTGTTCGATGGCCGAAGCCCACAGCACCAGAATGTTAATGCCGGAGTAAGGCGCGCCGTTGTGACGTAGTGGACGGGTGATCCTCGCGGCGGCATTTTCTCCACTCCATGGTTTCATCCAGGGGCGGACGCCTTGTTCCAACGAAGCGACGATTTTCGCAGTGATGCGGGCGTAAATATCCTGCCGTTCTGACTTTTGCATTGTCTGTTGCTCTTGTTCGGCTTTCATGGCATCACCTCCGCTGCCTTCCCTCTGGGGAGAGCCGCCGTCAGGCAGCGGCTCCCTGAGACTCAGGCGCGGACTCGCTGTCCTTCTTGGGACGGGCGAGCTTAGCGATCTGGATCGCGCGAACCTCGGTGATCGTCTTCTTGACGCCGGACTGCGGGGCGTACTCGCGCGTGGTAATCTCGCCCTCGACCTGCAGATGCGCGCCTTTGGTGAATCCTGCCGCGTAGTCGGCTAGCCGCCCCCAGCAGATGATGCGATGCCAGGTTGACTTCGACTGCCACTCTCCGGTTTGGCGGCCCTTCCAGTTCCGCTTGGTTGCCAGTGAAAGCACCGTGAAGCGGGCGTTGTTGCGGGTGGTCTTGGTCTCGGCGTCTTTGCCTAAGAGCCCGATCAGACAGCAGCTATAGTTTCGGAAATAGATCTGCCATCGATTTTCGGTACCGCTGACCCAACGCGAGCGCGCTTAACGGGTGCGGGAACTATCTGGTCTATTGAACGGCGATCGTCGGTTGCGTCGGCGAGGCAAGACGGAAGTTGCGGCATGGTTGATTGCGAAACGGAGGACCAACACCTGGTGACGGTCCATCTCCGGCAGTTGCTCGATCATCGGCGAGAGCGGCTGGCCATGTTCCCTCGAAATTCAAATGGTTGAAATCGGGCAAGTTGGTGGAGGCAAAACCAAACGGACTGGAAACATCGACGTAGCAGAGCGCGCATCGCGATCGAGAAGTAAAGGACTTCGTAGCCGAATTTGGACAAGTCATCGTTAGAGAGTGCCACCACCTTTCAGCCTCACATTTGAGCTGGTGATGCGCCAGATCAGAGCGAAATTCGTGGTTGGGCTGACTGCGATGCCCACCAGAAAAAGACAGGCATCATCCGATTATCTACATGCAATGCGGTCCGACGCGATACAGTCTCGGCGTACGCGCGATGACCGAGTCAACTCCCTTTGACCACGTTGTCGTTCCTCAGCTCACACATTTTCGAATGACCGGCGATCGGGCAGACGTCACAATTCAGGATATCTATGCTGCTCTTGTCACGGATGAGACGCGAAACGAGTCCATGGTCCGAGACGTGATCCGCGCCGTCGAATCTGGACAGTCACCCTCGTCCTGACCGGTACAACCGATCATCTCCGACTGGAATGTGCGCTCGCGGGCAAGGTTCCGCAACGTCATCGTACTCAAGCGAGGAATGGGTCCGAAGCAGCGCCGATCTGTTAGTGAAGCTCTCGCCGGCGTACCAGGAAGGCGACCAAACGACTAATCCCACCAACGGCGACTACATCGGTGAGGGGTTCGACGACGCGCTCTTCGACACATTGTTCCTGGCAACGCCAGTTTCCTGGAAGGGCACGCTTCAGCAATACGACGGGCGACTCCATCGGCTCCGCGGCAGGAAGCGAGTCGTCGATGTTTATGATTACGTCGATGCCAAAGTCCGAATGCTTTGGATGTACGACCAGCGACTAAGAGGCTATGGCGATATGGGCTACAAAGTCTTAGCAACCGCACAAGAGTGCCGACATGTGGAGAATGAATCCCAAAGATCACACCTAAGCGAGCGCGCGTCGCGCTTAAGCGACGTCTGTGAAATCAAGCGCCGTTTGTGAATAAAGAGCTTAGGCGTTCATGCCGATGAACCCTGTTCACCCTTTCCGCCTGTCAGGTCGTAGCCCAAAAACTGCTTGTCTGATGAAGAAAGAGATCTCCTAAAACGTAAATCGTGCTCCAAGCTGAAGCGCGCGTGGGCCTCCGGAACCGAACGTTTGGAACGCACGCTGCGTCGGCTGGCCGAAGCCATAGGTTTGCCCGGCGCAACTGGTGAAAGCGCCATTCGTCAAGCTACAACCCTTCGCCAGAGTATCCAGCGTGAAGCTATATCCAGCCAGGTTAGCGATGTTGAAGGCATTGAACATTTCCGCCATTACGGATAACTTGTAGCGCTCTTTAACAGCGAAAACCTTCGTCAGACGGAAGTCCTGGGAAAACGTCGGATCGCCGAATTGGTAATCGGGTGGCACTACCAGTTGCGGGATGGTATTTCCTTTGGAATCCTTCGTTCCAGCCAAGGTGTTATTCCAGTTGGTGACGGCTTGCACTAGATTCGACTTGCCACATGTGATGCCCGCACAGTTGTAATTTACCCCAGGAAGCGCCTGGCTCCCATTGATATCCGTTCCCGGCAGCGCTATCGTACCAACTTGAGGTTCCACCGGCGTACGGCTGATGATCGACGAGTTGAGGCTAAGTGTAAATCCCCAGGGCAGGTTTACAGTGCCCTGGAAACCCAGGTTGTGCCGGGGAATCACCGGGCCATAGCCTGCCATCCAATTTAGGAGGTTGTATATGCCGCCGACGTCGGTGTTCTCGTTTTGATAAGCATAGTTGACGCTGAACTGATACCGCCTCGATAGCCGCTTTTGAACCTTCATTAGTAGGCCTTCGTAGACGGAACGGCCCTGGTAGGTCCACTGAGTGATCGCTCCGTTGGAGCACTCCACACCTGGGGTGAACGACGGCGTCTTGCAAGCTGGAATGACAGGAGTCTGGACACCATTGTTGTAGCGATTGAACAAATTTACGTCCAGCTCACCCAAGCTGACGTTCTCTCCCTGACGCCGCGCCCAATCGGCGGTTAGCACAATATCATGCCCAAAATCGCGCTGAACTCCGATGGAGGTCTGGTAGCTGCGGCCTAGTGGGTTCGAGCCCGGGGGATAGATCTCGACACCGGTTTTCGCCACGTCGACATTGGTTACCGTATAGGGCCCGCTCCTGGGCACGCTGGCTTCAAATAGGGACTGGATGTGCGGCAACTGATCCTGCAGAATGGTCATGAACTGTCCCACCGTCATATTTGTCAAGGCCTGAATAGGGATGGGGGCACCAACAGCCAGCGGCGCGCCTCCGGCGCTAAAGTTAAGGATTCCCGGAAATTCATTAGTAAAGTCGCTGGGACTTAATGTCAACCGTCCATCGCCGAGAGGTCCGATCACCGCCGGCTCGCGCAGCTTGTAGTACCCGGGCGTGCTGTCCCAATAGATTCCAGCGCCACCCCGGATCACGGTCTTGTTGTTTTTGAATGGACTCCAGGCGAACCCAAACGCTGGCTGCATTTCGTGGAGGTTGTTGCCGGTCGGAGCGAGATTGTTGGCGCCATAAATGGGCGCCAGGTATTGCGGTTTCGCGAGGTCCGAGTTGTAGAACCCGGTTTGCGCGTTCCACCCCAGGCCATAATTCAAAGTGAAGCTCGGGGTTACTTTCCAGGTGTCCTGGAAGTAGGCGCGGTACTGATTGAAGTGTCTGTTCTGGCCGTAATCGTACGGTGCCGGCGTAGAGACGCTACCCACGCCGATGCCAGTGAAGATGCCAGTATTCAGCGCCAGAAATGGCAGGTTCAGGAGATCGGCGTTTGATCGGACTGCGGCTGGAAGAGTTGGAAAGAGGGCGTTGAACGTCGCGGTGCCAAGAATCGGCTGCAGCGTGTTGCGCGTGAACTCGGGCCCATAAGCTCCGACACACGCCGGAGTGCAGAAGCCCCACAAACCGGCCGAGTAAGTCGGGTTGAGGTCGCCACCGAACCTCAAACGATGAGAGCCTTTCTGCCAACTCAAGGCTTCCACCAGCTCGAAGCGGCGCGTGTTTCGGGCTTGCGGCGCGTTGACGTTCGGCCCGATCGCCGCGTTGCCGAAGCCGAAGTTGGTGCCGACAATGCTCAAGAGCTCGGGTATTTGCTGGCTCAGCGGACTGCCGGCTGGTGAGACGCCAATGCAAGGAAACGTGCAGACCGATGGCTGCGCTTGATTATTATGGTTGTTCCAGTAATTGTACTGGAACCGAATGTCGTTCACCAAAGTCGGCGTTAACGCGGAGGTGAGCCCGATGATGCTCTGGTCCGCCCAGTTGGTGTTGTTGACCCAGTTGGAGGGATTGCCATTGGAGAACACATCGCCGAATCCGCTGTTGCCGTCGTGCGAATAGCGCAAGAACAGGCTGTTCTTGTCGTTGATCCGGTAATCCAGGCGGAGGGTGATCTCTTTGTCAGCGTAGGGGCTATTGAAGATCCCGGACAGCGCCGCCAGCGAGGGCTGATTCCCTTGCACAGTAAGCGCCTGCACCTGATTCATGTACTCATAGTTGAAAAAGAAGAAAAGTCTGTCTTTTTTGATCGGACCTCCCAATGCGGCGCCAGGATTCCTGCGGATGAAGAATGGATTCGGATCGAACGGGCTGCGCTGCAGGGCCGGGTATGCCGCCATGTTGTGATCACGGAAAAAGAAGTACGCGCTGCCGTGAAGGGTATTGCTCCCGGACCGCGTTACGACGTTGATGGCGCCGCCGGCGGAGATATCAGTAGCCAGATCGAAGTTCACCGATGAGAGCTGGAACTCCTGGACCGTTTCCTGCGGGAAGTTCATCGAAGAGCTTCCGCCCGCCGTATCGATATTGTCTGACACGTTGCCGCCGTCAACGGTGAACACGGTGCGATTGCCCGCGCCGAGAATACTCACGTTGAAAAGCGCATTGAACTGGGCGGTCGAACCCGACGTAACCGTGACGCCCGGCTCCAGCGCGGCGAGCTGCATATACTGGCGGCCATTCAAGGGTAAGTCTTGAATCTGGTTTTGTTCGATCACGCCCTGAACGGTGTGGCTGTCGTAGTTCATCTGAGCAGTGGCCGCCTCCACCGTCACCACCTGTCTGGATTCGCCCAGGGTCATGGGAAGGTTCACGGTAGTGGTCTCGCCCGCTTGCACGGTTGCGTCGCGTACTACCGTTCGGAAACCGGACACCTCGGCCCGCATTTCATAATCGCCGGCCGGCAATGCAGGAGCGCTGTACAGCCCACCCGCATTAGTCGTTAAGGTTCGTGCGACCCCGGTGGCTTTGTTGGTGATGGTGATGGTCGCGTTTGGGATCACGGCGCCGGATTCGTCCGTAAGAGTTCCGGTGATAATCCCGGTGGGGGCTTGAGCCAGCGCAATCATGCAGGCGAGCGCGGCAAGCAACATCGACGCTGAAGTTACTCGTAACATTTTTTTCGACACCTTTCCTTTGGTCCTGAAGAGAGCAATTGGCCAATTTTCCCGCTGGGTACAGTCGATGTCAAGGCGAGGTTCGACCTTGAAGCCCGTTTTGCTGTTAAACTTCCTGACGGATTTGAGTCTAAATTCAACCGAACAGGCGGTCGGTCTACCGTATAGTCGGCAACGCAAAAGGAAAACAGGGCAACATACGACGAGCGTGGGCGGCCGAGTCGTTCAAAATCTCGCGCCACGGCAAGGCTTCTGAGATCATCCAGGGTACTGACCTTATCGTTCAGCTTCCAGGGCCGACGTGCTCCATTTCTGCTCCAGTAACACGCCTCCTGGAGCAGGCGTTCGAGAACATTGAGGCTTGTCATCGTTGGAAATTGCCACCGTAGACGCTAAGTTCTATATTGTCAATCGAAGCTGAATTCGGAAAGCTGGAATTCCTGCACCGTCTCTTGCGAGAAGTTCATGGAGGACATGCCGCCGCCAACGTCGATGTTATCCGAGACATTTCCACCGTCGATCGTGACAGCCGTCCGATTGCCGCCTCCCAGAACGCTGACGGTGAATAGAACATTGAACTGCGCGACCGTTCCAGAAGATACTTGTACGCCAGGTTCCAGCGCCGCCAGTTGCAGGTAGCTGCGACCGTTCAGCGGCAGGTCCTGAATGGTGCTGCGCGAGATAACGCCTTCAATATTGTGCGTTTCGTAGTTGATCTGCGAGGTGGCAGCCTCGACCGTCACCACTTCTTTGGTGGCGCCCAGCGTCATGGGCATGTTCACTGTAGTGGTGCTACCCGCTTGTACGGTGGCGTCGCGCTGCACGGTGCGAAATCCGGACACTTCCGCGCGTACTTCGTAATCACCAGCCGGCAGTGATGGAGCGCTGTAATAGCCTTGGGCGTCCGTCGTTGCGGTACGTGCGACAACACCAGTGGCTTTATTGGTGATGGTGATCGTGGCATTGGGAATCACGGCGCCGGATTCGTCCGTAAGGGTTCCTGTAATAATCCCGGTGGGCGCTTGAGCCAGTGCGATCATGCACATGAGCGTGGCAAGCAACATCAACGCAGAAGTTACTCGTAACATTTTTTCGACACCCTTTCCTTTGGCCCTGACGAGAGCAATTGGTCAATTCTGTCCCAAGATCAACCCGGTGTCAAGAGGAGTTTCCGGTTTAGGAGCTGCTGGAAGATGGGAAACCTCTTGAGAAATGAGGGCTTACACTCAACCGAACGACCGGTCGATCTACCGGAGAGTCAACAAAAGCGCAAAATTAGCCCCTAAAGCGTCAAAAACGGTAGCGAACCGTTGCTTGTAGCGATCGTGGGCCACCCGATTGAAAGACCGGGGCTAGGCCGCTGCCCGGACTTCCAGCGCCCAGCATCAGATTTAGCATCGAACTCGATTGACCGAACAGGGGGCTGGCGAGGAAGCGGATCGGATCGGCGAAGTTGGCGTGATTTAACGCATTAAAAGCCTCTAATCGGAACTGAAGCGATCGTTTCTCGCCTAAGGCGAATTCCCGGCGGACGGCCAGATCCAACTGCGACATCCCGAATCCGGCGAGCGCGTTGCGTCCCAGGTCGCCTTGGATGTTTCCGGGCGGAACCTGAAACGCGCCGGGGTTGATGCTGCGGCCGCCGGGCGCCGACGGGTCGGTAATCCAGACCGGCTGGCCGGGCACGAGATTGGGCCGGAATACGTTTTCAAAGCTCAAACCCATGAACTGCTCGGCACCCAGAACATTAATCGGAAACCCGGTGCGGGCGCGAAACATTCCATCCAGAGCCCAACTCCGAAGCATGCGAAGACGCGCCCGCGTAGTGACGTCGTAGCTGAAACCGGCGGTGAAGGAATGCCGGATGTCGAAATCGGACGAGCCCCGATCCTGGCCGAGCTGCAGACCGGAACCGGCCCAGTAGAGCCCGGCGTCGGTGGAACTATTGTCGATGGAATGGGACCAGGAATACGAAACAAGGGCTTGAACGCCGGAGGTCAGCCGGCGGCGATATTGCGCCTGGAGGCTCTGGTAATCGGACTGGCCATGATTGGTCCCGAGAGCGAGCAAAGATGAGTTCGTGCTACCCGGCCCGCCGATCTCGCGACGAATCAGACTGTCACCCGATGAGCCGACATAGCCGGCGGTCACGACGTCATTGCGGTCGAAGGCGTGTTCAATCGAAGCATTCCATTGCTTCACCAACGGCAGGCGGAGGCCGGGCGAGAAGCCGAAAACCAGTTGAGCGAGGGCGATACCATTGCGCGGACTCTGGAAATTGGATACATTCAGCGGCCCGTCATTTACCAGATCGGTCGCCAAGCTGAGGCTGGAATCGAAATAGTATCCCACCCCAGCGCGCACGACGGTCCGGCCGTTCGCGAAAGGTTGATACGCGATGCCCAAGCGAGGCGCAAAGTTAGTAAGCGTGGATGGCCAAGTAGGCCGCTGAACATCCTGCGACGTGCTTGTTGCAGGATCAAAACTGGTGGCGCCGCGCAGCACCGGCGCGGGGCTGATCTCCCAGCGCAGCCCGTACAACACCGTAAGCCGTGGCGTCACACGCCAGGTGTCTTGCGCAAAGGCGGAGATTTCGCTTACAACGGCGGATACGTACTGTTGCGGGGAGGTCGTATGCCAGAATTTGTTGCTGCTGGCCAGATCTGGAACCGTATCTCCCAAAATGCTTAGAGTGCCGGTTGCGTCGCTCCGAATCGGCGCCAAGCGCCGGTAGTCGACTCCGAGCTGTATGGAGTGAGTTCCTTTGTTCCAGCTCGCAGAGGGAGAGATCTGATATTGCGATTGACTGCGCCGCCCCTCGGAGCCCGAGACCACTTCCCCGACGCCCGCGATGGAGAGACGAACCAGATAGTTGCACGTGGTTGGAATCTGGAAAAACTTGATCGCGGCCTCAATCGAACAGTCGGGCAAGGTTGCGCCATTCTGAACCCAAATAGAGGTCACGTTTGCGCTGGAGGCGTTGAGCCGCAGATCGAACACCAGGTTAGGCTGTGTGCGCAGAGTGAGGCCTCCCGTGACGAAACGGGAACCGATGCCCAAGGAGTTGATTGGATCGCTGCCGTAATCAGTAGACGACGGAGTCTCACTATACCTGGCAAAACCGGTGAGCCGCGAAGTAAACGCATGATCCAGGCGCAGCGCACCCGCGTCGAATCGGGCAGGCCGGCTGATTCCTCCACTCCACTCCGCCAGGCCTTTTCCCAACTCCGGCCCGTTTGGCGTGGGAAACATATTCAGTAGAGGCTCTGCCCAAGGAAGTGAGTTCTCTCTCGAGGCGAGTGTCGGCACCGGCACGTTCCAGACGAACGGCTGCTCCATCCGCAGGCCTTCATATGACGCAAAAAAGAAAGTGCGGTTGCGCCAAAGGGGACCTCCTAGAGCGGCCGAGAAATCGTGGAGGCGAAGTGGCGCGCGGCTGTCCCCATGCTGGTTCGCAAACCAATCGTTGGCGTCCAGCGCATCGTTTCGAAAGCTATCGGCCAGCGATCCATGCAGTTGGTTTGAACCAGACCGGCTGGTGAGAGAAATTTGGGCGCCCGGCAGCCGGCCAAACTCCGCGCCTGTCGTTGAAGTCTGCGTGCGCACTTCCTGGAGGGCACCGACCGAGACCAATCCGTCCAGGCTTCCGAACGCGGTCATCCCTGGAAGCGCGCCTCCCGTGGCTTCCGCCGCTGTACCGCCTCCGCTCACGCCTGAATTGGCGCTTACTCCATCCACGGCGAAATAGTTGGTGTTGGGACGCTGGCCGTTGACTGTAAACTGGCCGGCTTCGCCACGCGTGGCGGGTGTCACGATCAAGCCGGGGGTTAATTCCAGAATACTGAGCAATGCTCCGCCGTTCAGGGGCAAGCGCTCAATCTGGTCTGTGCCAACCACAGTACCGACCGCGGCGTCGTCGCTATTGAGTAACGTGGGCGATCCTTCCACCGTTATGGTTTCTTGCAGACTGCCCACCACCAGCTTGAAATCCACGCGCGCGGGCTGCATTTCATTTACTCGGATTCCGAAACGGATCATGGTCCGGAATCCAATTTTGCGAACCGTAATCTTATAGACCCCAGGCTGCAGGGAGGCGATCAAGTAACCGCCGTCGGATTTAGTCAACGTCGCGTGGTGAAAGCCGGTGTCTTCGTTCACGACGCTGACAACCGCGTCGGGCACGGAGGCAGAGGAAGCATCTACGATGACGCCGGAAATATTAGCGTACTGTTGCGCCCGCAAAATCCCGCTGCCAGCCAGACAAAACAATATCGCGGCTAGGCGGCGGGCGTAGATCACTTATTGCTCCGCTCGTAAGAATCTGACGCGGCCCGCAATTGTGCCAGGCTGGTCTTTAATTGGGCGGAGATTTGCCAGGGCGGTATTTCGCTTGGCGCTGCGCCGAACATCACTCCCAATAGCTTATCCAGTCGGCGAGCCGATTGGAAAAGGTTCTCCGTGGCAAGTTGCCAGGACTCCAATGGAATGCCTGTGTCCGGCGCTGTGCCGGCATCGCCGTTTATGCTTGCTAGGACGGGCTGCAGATCACGAGCGATCCCGGTGGCTTGCTGCCGCAACGCCGCTAAATGCTCGCCGCGCATCCGTTGGAGCAATTGTCTGTCACTGACGCTCAACTCTCGCTCGACCGCCAAAGGAAATTGTTCCGCTAGACGACGCAAGGCATAAGCTCTCGCCATCAGTGATTCGCTGGAGTCCAAAACCTGCGCGGCAAGCTGGTCCAGGTTGGCGCGGCCGCCGAGTTGTTCGGCCAGCCGGGATTGTAGCTGCCGGACATCTCCTCCGGTTGGCGTGGGATTGGGAGCAGCGGGCTGGGCCGGCGCCGCAGCCGCTGGCGAATCGGAAAAGTGAACGACGACGTGAGCATTCGAACCGATCGCATTCTTTATTTCCTCCTGGCGCGCCGGCGCTATGCCGACGCCGCTGACCAGAACTTCGCTTCCCGAGCGGGACACCTCCACTGGATCGCCCAAGTCGGCGCCCATGTCGTGCAGCGCAGCTAGGACCTGCAGTTCTTCCGCAACGCTGGCCGGCCGACCACGGGCCGTTACCGCCTGGGGTACTTCCGCAACCGGTGGTTTCACCTTGCCGGCCGGGGGCCGCTCGTTTTTCTCGGCGGCGATGGCCGATAGTGACGGCGCGGAATCGTCGCCGACTTCGGTGATCTCGACCCATTCCTGATTCGAAAACTCTAAGTGCTCTTCTACGGGCCTGAGATCCGCGGTACGCAGCGTCAAAGTGGCGTGCCTTAAATCCGATGAGTCAGTTCTGGTTTCAATTCGATAGTCTTGTTGCTCTTCGCTCACCTCGTCGCGCTTATCGGTAAGCTGATTTCGCCAGGCTTGGAACGACTGGGCACTGAGTGGATCGTTCCAACTATAGTTAGCACGCTCAAACATCGCCTGGAGCGAATTCAAAGCGGTCGCGTCCGCAGCTCCGAAGGCAGCCTTCTGCGACCCGACGGCCGGTCGAATGAGCCGGCGGTCTCGGGTCCGAATTTGAATACGCCGGGGCCGCTTCGGATGTGTGTTGGCGGAGACCACCGCTTGACGCAGCAATTCTGAAGCGTGGACTGAAGGCGTCTGGCGGTAGCGATAGAAGATTCCCAACAGCACCAGCAGCGCCGCAGCGGCAACCGCCCATTTTTTTGTAGCTGTATCGAACGGCGATTTCAGTAAACGCAGGATGCGATTAAAGAGAACCGGCTCCACGGAAGCATCGATTTCATCAAATTGACGATGGATATCGACCCATGGAGCCGGCGGAGTAGGAAGATGGCGTTGCAGTACACTTTTTCTGTAATGCACGCATTGGCTGACGACGTTTTGTAATTCCTCCAGTGCCGCGCGGCACTGCCAGCAGGATTCCAGATGCGAGCGGACCTCGCTGGATGCCCGGGTTGGCAATTCACCGTCGATATAACGCAGCAACTGCTCTTCTTCGGGGTGGAGAGTGAGTGAGGACCCCTTCATAATTCATCCTTCTTTAGCCGCGAGATAGCTCGCCGCAAAAATTCGCCGACCGCCGAAGCGCTGATTCCCAGCACCGACCCGATCTCCGGATACCGGAGGCCTTCCAGCCGCAGCATCAGACAGCGCCGTTGTTGCTCGGAAAGCCGCTGGACGGCCTGGTGGAAGCGCAGCGTTTGCTCCCGCTCGAGCAGGTTCTGTTCCGGGTCCATGGCCGGACCGGCGAGCCGTGATTCCAGATCCGGATCGAAAGGCGCTTGAGAGCTCTCGCGAGCCCGTATCCTCAACCCCAGATTGTGGGCCACTCGAAATATCCAGCCTCTCGGATTTTGGATCTCTTCGCCCTTCTTGAGCGCGGTGTACAGCCGTAAGAAAACCTCCTGGGCCGCCTCCTGGGCTTGCGGAGGGTAGAGCCCCAAGTTCAGCAAATACCGAAATACGTCGTCGCGCGCCTCCTCAAACAACTGAGCCACTTGATCCTGCAACGTCATGGCGGCTCGCCGCTTCTGAACAACGCCCGCAAGCTCTTCACCCAACGGATACGACGACATCACTTCCTATGAGACTATAAGTTCTAACCTAAGATCCCCAGCCGCCGGCTTTCAACTACACCTAGGTCGAAAAAAATAAAGTGATTTACAGGACGCGTGTAGTTGAAAACGGCCGATCCGGGTCTTTGAGATGTCGGACGCCCTGTCATCCATGCCAACTTCGGTTTCGGTCACCATCGTCACTTATAACAGCCGGCAGTATTTGGAAGCTTGCCTGCGGTCGATATTCGAACAGAATTACCGCCCGCTCGAGATTGTTGTGGTCGACAACGGATCCATGGATGGTACACGTGGGTTCCTTTCGCGGTTTGAAGACCGATTGCGAGTAGAATACAACGACAGCAACACTGGCTTCGCCGCGGCGCAAAACCAGGCCATCGCCAGCTGTACCAGCGACTGGGTTCTGGTCCTGAATCCGGACGTGGTGTTGCTTCCTGGCGTAATCGAGCGGCTGGTGGAGGCGGGCAGGATCGATGAAAAGGCTGGAACCGTATGTGGACGCCTGTTGGCAATCGGCCGGGATCTGAAGCCGCCTGAGAATCCGCTCATCGACACAGCGGGTATTTACTTCACCGAGGCGATGCGTCACTTCGACCGGGGCTGGCATGAGCCCGACGACGGCCGTTTCCGCAAGATGGAATACGTGTTTGGAGCGAGCGCCGCAGCTGCGCTCTACCGGCGGGAGATGATCGCGGATATTTCCGAAGGAGGAAATTTTTTCGATCCCGATTTCTTCGCCTATCGGGAGGACGCCGATGTGGCGTGGCGGGCCCAGTTGCTTGGCTGGCGTTGTCTATACACACCGGACGCGGTCGGCTATCATGTGCGCAGCGTTGGCCCGGGCAACCGGCACGCAGTGCCTGCTGTCATTAATATGCATTCGGTAAAAAATCGATTCTTGATGCGCACTAAGAACATGACCGGCGGTGTTTTTCATCGATTCTGGCGCCAGATGATAGCGCGTGACCTGCTGGTTATTGGCGGCGCGTTGCTAGTAGAACAAAAGTCGCTTCCAGCGTTCTGGCGATTGGCCATGTGCCTTCCTCGAACTCTACGCAGCCGCCGGTGGATTATGAGCCGCCGACGTGCGAAGGATGATAGCCTGGCGCAATGGTTCAGTACCAGGCCATCGACTCAGCCCGTCACGGATGTGGCGCGGCCTACGAAATCGCTGGACGCGCTTTCGCGCGGCGTCTAGCGGCTCGACGGGCGTAGCTAGCTGTTGACGTCGATAACCGTACGGCCCCGAGTCTGGCCGCCTAGGATCTGCTCTCCAAGATGGAACACTTCTGTCAGCGGTTTTACCTGGATCATACTGTCCAGCAACTTGGTTGGAAGGTCGTGAGCCAGACGCGACCAGATCGCGCGGCGGCGCTGGTTGGGCACACGTACCGAATCGATACCCAGTAAATTGACGCCACGGAGAATGAACGGGAACACAGTGGTATTCAGGGCAGGGCCTCCAGCCAAACCGCAGGCGGCCACACTGCCTCCGATCACGACCGATCGAAGCAGTCCGGCCAGTGTGTCGCCGCCCACGCTGTCGATACCTGCAGCCCAACGTTCTGAATCGAGCGGGCGCTTAGACTGCGCCGCTAGGACACTGCGATCGATGATATCGTTAGCCCCCAGACCTCGCAGGTAGTCGTGCAGCTCCGCGCGCCCGCTGGACGCGACTACCTTGTAGCCCAGCTTCCCCAGGATCGCGATGGCGACACTGCCCACTCCGCCAGCCGCGCCAGTCACCACTACTTCCCTGCCCCCCGGTTTTACGCCGTGATCTTCCAGCGCCATAACGCTTTGCATCGCTGTGAAGCCCGCGGTACCGATCCCCATGGACTGTTGCAAATTGAACCCGGCTGGCAAAGGTACAACGAATTCGGAGTCGAGCCGCGCATATTGCGAATAGCCGCCCCACAGTGTCTCGGAGGTGCCGCAACCGGTCACAACCACTTTGTCACCCGGCTTGAAATTGGCGGACGATGATTCCTCCACTGCACCAGCGAGGTCGACACCCGGCACTATGGGATATTTTCGAATCACTCCCGGCTTGCCGGTGACCGCCAGCCCATCCTTATAATTCAGGCTCGAATACGCCACGCGGATTAGAACCTCACCGGGCGGCAGAGCGTCCGGCTGAAGTTTCTGGATGGAAGCCGCGAACTTCCCATCGGTTTGAGTGACGAGTAGCGCCTGAAACGGTGTCATCATCGCTTATTCCACTCCGAACGCGAGCAGCACGTTCCCTGGCATGCCAAAGAAATAACCATAACCGGAGTTGACGAACAACATGCCGCCGGCCACAGCCGCGCCAGGACCGTCCAGCGATCCGCCGCGAGCCGGGATCCGGTTTACGGTTTCAAAGTCGCGCACCGTGTCGTAATCCCAAATGTTCTTGCCATCCTTGCTCGAATAGGCCCGGAAGTGGCCGTCCATTGACCCCGAGAAGACCACGCCTGGAATTGTCGTCACAGCCGCCGATTGCGCGGGACTGCAGCGCGGCGTATGACATTCTTCCGGCAGTGCGCTCCAAAGCTTTTCTCCCGTGGCGAGCTGAATGGCGAAGAGACCGCCGCCGGTTTTCGGATCCGGCTGCAACCCTTCTGGCGCCGGTACGAAACCGACGTCCGAGATCGCTGCGTAGGCGGTCTCCGAATCCGCGGCCGGGCCCCACTGAATTCCGCCGAGGATGCTGCCTTTGCCGAGCTTCTGCTGCCAGACGATCTTGCCCTCATCATCCGGATCGAGCGCGTGCAGCACTCCAGACTTCTGCCCGGCAATGAGCAAGCGCTTGCCATTCGATAACGTACGAAGGATCGTGGCCGATCCGAAATCGAAATCCGGGCCGGGCTTCTCGGGACAAAGACTCGTATCGCGCTGGCCGCAGCCGCCGTTGAACACATCGCCGCTGGTGATCTGGCGCGACCAGGCAACTTTGCCGGTATCGAGCGCGAGCGCCACGATTGCATCAGTCATAGGCGTGGCCGGTTCGGAATAGTTATCCCCCGTGGCGATGTAGAGGACGTTGCGTTTGGTATCGATGGCCGGCGAACCCCACACGCCGCCGCCCGATGGTCCCCAAAGCTGCGTGCCGTTTTTGGTCTTTCGAGTGGGCTTGGGACGATCCGCGATGGTATAGGTTTTCCAGATCTGCCTGCCGCTCTTGGCGTCCAGCGCGACGACGCTGCCACGGAACGTGCAACATTCATAATGACTATCGGCCGCCAGCCACTCGCTGCGCGATGCTATAGGGACATACAGCTTGCCTTGGTACAGGACGGGTGACCCGGTGATGCGCGCCAGCGCGTGATCATCGACGGTTGTTTTCCAGAGCAGCTTGCCGGTGACCGCATCCAGTGCATAGGCATTGGCTCGCAAGTCTCCGAAGTAAGCGACGTTGCCCGGACCAATCGTAATGGCGGTTCGCACGCCCGCTCGCGCATCGAAGCTCCAGTAAGTGCATCCACTCGCGCTATCGAGCGAGTAGACCATTCCGAGCGCGCTGCCGACAAAAACACGCCCGCCGGCCACTATGGGCTGAGCGAACGCGGAATAGCTGTCGGGGTATCCGAAGGCCCACTTCAGTTTCAGGCTCGGAACCTGGTCAGCCGTGAACCCTGCGGCGGCGGCCGGTTGGAATCTGCTGTTATCCAGATCGGCGCCCCAGCCGTTCCATTGCGATCCTGAAAAATTTGACGAGGGTGAGGCGGCGCACCAGCCCGCGCCGGTGTCCACGTTGTGCGCAGGTTTGGCAGTCAGGTATTCCGCGATAGCCGTGCGGTCGGCGGCGGGAAGGCGCCCGCCTTGGGCGTGCATGGTCCCATTCGCGAGAGAGCGAACGATGAACTCCGCCGTCAGGTTTTTTAGTAACGCGCGATTCTGCGCGGCTAGAGCGATCACTTCATGACACGAGGCGCAATGCTTGGCATACAGATCGGCACCATCGGTTGCCCCGCGCGCAACGCCAATCACACACAAGGCGAGTGTAAACTTACGGCAAGAATGCATAGCTATTGTTTTCGCAGGATGCCCTGTTCCGTCATCCAGTCTTCAAGACGCAGCGGCCAGCTGGCGGTGGGCAGTCCACTATGTACCATGCCGAAGCCGTGACCGCCCTTGAGATAGATGTGCAGCTCAGCGGGAACTTTGGCCTGCAGCAGTGCCAGGTAAAAGCGGGTGCTGTTTTCAGGCGAGACGGTCGGATCGTCGCTCGCCTGGACCAGAAACGCCGGCGGCGTGTCGCTGGTGACGTGAAGTTCCTTGGGCATCGCCGGGTAGGCCAGGATGAGAAAGTCTGGCCGGCAGCTCGCCCTCTCGACGGGATCCGCCGCCGAGCTTTGACCCTGGTCCCAGCTCATTCCCGCGCGCGCTACCAAGTCACCGCCTGCGGAGAAGCCCATCATGCCGACACGGCTTGTATCGAGATGCCACTCCTCAGCCCGCGTGCGGACCATCCGGAGCGCGCGTTGAGCATCCTGAAGCGGTGCCTCCATGGTATAGCTCATCCCCTTGCTGCGAGGCAGGCGGTACTTCAGCACGAATCCAGCGATGCCGATTGAGTTGAGCCACTTCGCAACATCGTGGCCTTCCTTATCGATGGCCAGATGTTCGTAGCCTCCGCCCGGGCACAAGATAATTCCGACACCGGTGTTCTTCTCTTTAAGCGGCAAGTAGATCGTCAGGTCGGGTGTGCTGACAAAGGCGACGCCGCGGTCAACTATGCCGTTCTTGCCGCGTTCGGTCCATGTCTCCTTGATATCGGACGACGAAGCCGTTGTATCTGAATCGGGCCAGAGGTTGACGGTCGACGGCTGGGCGAAAAGCGCGCTCGGAAGGACTATGAGCAGAGCCAAACGTAGAGGTTTCATGGCTGGGAGGGTTCGACTCCACGATATTGCTTGGAACGCCGGCCCGTCAAGTCGGCAGCGGGTAAATGCGAACGCCTATAATCCAAGCAGGACCATGACAAGCGCTCAAGCAGCCACCAATTCACATCGCGACCTATATATCAACGGTAAGTGGGAGCCACAGACCGGCACAGGAGCCATCAGTGTCCTTTCGGCATCCACCGAAGAAGTGATCGGCTCTGTTCCGGAAGGGACTCTGGAAGACGTGGACCGCGCCGTTCACGCGGCACGAACTGCATTCGACCACGGCTGGAGCGAAACCACCGTTCAGGAACGCGCGGACTGGCTGCGCAAACTAGCCAATGCCCTCAAGGAACGCAGCGAGCAGATAGCCAGAACCATCGCGCAGGAAGTGGGTTCTCCACTCTCCATGGCGACCAGCATCCAGGCCGGCCTACCCGTGGTAATCACGAACAGCTATGCGCAAATGATCGCGGAAGCAAAGCTCGAGCAGGAGATCGGCAATTCAATGGTATTCCGCGAGCCGTTTGGGGTCGTGGGCGCGATCACGCCCTGGAACTATCCGCTACACCAGATCATGGCAAAAGTCGCCCCGGCGCTCGCGGCGGGCTGCACAGTGGTTTTGAAGCCCAGCGAGGTGGCCCCGCTCAACGCGTTCCTTTTGGCGGAAGCGTGCGAGGCCATCTCCCTGCCTGCGGGTGTCCTGAACATCGTTACCGGCTACGGCCCTATGGTTGGCGAAGCGATCGCAACGCATCCGCTGATCGACATGATCAGTTTCACCGGCTCGGTGCGCGCTGGAAGACGAGTAGGCGAGCTAGCCGCGGATACGATCAAGAAAGTCACGCTCGAGTTAGGCGGCAAGTCCGCTTTTGTGGTGCTGGATGACGCGCCGTTCGAGAAAGCCATTCCGGCCGGGGCGCGCAACGCGATGCTCAACTCCGGACAGACCTGTTCTGCCTGGACGCGGATGATTGTGCCCCGGAGCCGCCAGCAGGAAGCGCTGGATCTGGCTTCACAGGCCATCGGCAGCTTGAAGTTGGGCGATCCGCTGGATAGCTCGACCCGGCTCGGTCCGCTGATTTCAGCAACGCAGCGCGAGCGCGTGGAAAGCTACATCGCCAAAGGCAAACAAGAAGGCGCGCGCGTGGTGCTGGGCGGCGGGCGTCCCGCAGCCTTCGCAAAAGGCTTTTATGTCGAGCCAACGATCTTCGCGGATGTAAAGTCGAAGATGACGATTGCGCAAGAAGAGATCTTCGGGCCGGTGCTGTCGGTTCTGGCCTACGACACGGAAGAAGAGGCTATCCGCATCGCCAACGATACCATCTACGGGCTAGCGGGCGGCGTATGGTCCGGCGATCCGGAGCGCGCGATGCAAGTAGCCCGGCGCATGCGAACCGGCCAAGTGGATGTGAATGGTGGCAAGTACAACCCACTCGCGCCATTCGGAGGCTACAAGCGCTCGGGAATTGGTCGCGAGATGGGGTTGTACGGCCTGGAAGAATATCTCCAGGTCAAAGCTATTGCCAGATAACACTGCAACCTCGAGCAGCCCGGGCCTCGGCGCTACTTCGTCTACTGAAGCGTGGAATCCGATGCTGGCTTCAATGAGCCAAACAAGCCGTGCTGTCCTTGGGACGGTGCAGCGTTGAAATAGAGGGTACCCGGATCGCCGCCACTTCCGCCGTTGCCCCATTGCAGGGCCCAGAGCCCATCTATAGAGATGTTGTTGCCATGGCCGTCCTGCATAGTCCCCAGATAATTGCCAGTATCCAGGTCAAAGGCACTGATCGTCCCATCGCCGAAATTGCCGACGATCAAGGCATAACTGAATGAACCGAAGTTTGCTCCAGTTACCGCCATGCCCCAGGGCAGGTTTAGATGCGCATTGTTCGGAACCAGGTGCTGGAGCAGGTTCCCGTTCAGGTCGAAGACGTCTATCAATCCGGTACCAGGGCCGCCGAAGGCCAGGCTGCCGGTGCTATCGGAATAGGCGAAGGAAACATAAAGTCTCCGGCCAAAGCGCTGGATATTGAACGGAAAGTAGGAGTTTGGAAGGTCGAGGTCCTGAAATCCACCCGGCAGCGTAACTTGCTTGAGGGTGTGATCGAAGGTATCGATGGTTCCGTTAGAGAAATTCGCGGCATACAAAGTCGGGCCAATGCTGCTGACGCCGATCGCCAGCCCGGTGTAGGCGGCTGCGTTAGCGCTGTGATCAACAAAGGGAATCGCCGTGTTATTAGCAACGCCTCCGTACCAGCCCGATATCGTGCCGTCGTAGGTGGCAAACATGAAAGATGCCGGATGGCCGGCAACTACCTCGAAATTACCGGCGCCATAACTGTTATTGACCTGCCCAGTCGGCAGACCAGTTTTCCCCTTGTTCTTGGCGGACGGCGGAATGACGGCCACGAGGCTGTTTACCACCGGCACCGTAGGGGCGGCTTCAGTTACCGCGTACAGGGTCGAAGTGCCGGTCGCGGTATTAGACACCCACAAAGGGCTAGACGCCGATGCCGACATGCCCCAACATCCAACTAAATTAGGATCTGTAACCGCTGCCACGCCTGCGACATCGGCAACCAGATTCGTTTGAACAAAGTTCGTCGCCGCAAATGCCTGCGGCGCGAGCAGCGCCAGAGCAAGTGCGCAGACGCAATAAACAGACTTCTCTTGCAGATACATGTACTAACCTCCTGAGGTTCAATAGAATTCCAGAATATCTCAGGAAAACGGACACTGTCGTAAACTCTTTGTAAATCTGATGATACGGCCTTTGGTAAATCTGAAGATGCGGCCCTCGCCAGCGGACTCCGGGACCAACAGGCTGTATTGTATCCTTGTATGTTATTGAGTTGAGGAATCAATTGTCCAAGGCGCACAACTACAAGGCAAAGATCACGGCGCTCGGTTGCTACACGCCGCCGGGTGTTTTGACCAACCAGGACCTGGAGCGGATGGTCGAGACCAGCAATCAGTGGATTGTCGAGCGCACCGGCATCGTCGAACGTCATATTGCCCCGCCCGAAATGGCCACCTCCGACATGGCTGTCGAGGCCGCCCGCATCGCGCTCGAGCACCGTGGAGTTGACGCCCGCGATCTGGATGCCATTATCCTTTGCACCGTCACGCCGGACATGCTGTTCCCCTGTACCGCTTGCCTGGTGCAGGATCGGATCGGAGCCAAGCGCGCGTGGGGATTCGACCTGGTGGCGGCCTGCTCAGGTTTCATCTACGGCCTGACCACGGCGGCGCATTTGATCTCGGCGGGATCACACAAGAAAGTGCTGGTGATCGGCGCCGACACGATGTCACGCATCATCGATTACACCGACCGTTCCACCTGTATTCTGTTTGGTGACGGCGCGGGCGCCATGCTGGTTGAGCCCACCGAAGAAGGCGAAATCGGTTTCATCGACTTCCTCAACGAGGTCGACGGTTCCGGCGGCGATTACCTGAAGCAGCCCGCCGGGGGAAGCCGCATGCCGGCCACCGCTGAGACCGTCGAGAATCGACTGCATTTTGTAAAGCAGGACGGGGCGCAGGTCTTCAAATATGCCGTGCGAAAGATGTACGAGGCCTCCAGCAACCTATTGCAGCGTAATCAGCTCACAGCCAACGATATTGCGGTTTTAATCCCACACCAAGCCAATCGCCGGATCATCTCGGCGGCCGCCGAGCGCCTGGGAATTAGCTGCGATAAGGTGGTCATCAACATCGAGCGCTACGGCAATACCACTGCCGCCACCATCCCCCTGGCGACGCGCGACGCTCTACAGGCTGGAAAAGTGAAGAAGGGCGACTTAGTAATGTTCGCCGCGGTGGGCGCCGGATATACCGTCGGAACAAATCTCTGGCGGTGGGAAATCTAGTACTGAAGCCAAGTCGCTACGCCATCTTTTAGGGGTTATTGAGTACCAATCGACAACTCTTCCAGCCAAACTCCGGTTATAATCGAGAGTCCAACAAAAGGAATCGAAAACGATGTCGCTGAAACTTCGTATCGCGCCTTTATTCTTTTTTACCTGGGTGCAATTGAGTGCGCAGTATGTTATCAATACCTTCGCGGGTGGAGGCGCGCCTCAAGGGCTGCCAGCGGTGAGCGTCGGAGTCGGTACTCCGACCAGCATCACCAAGGATTTGGCTGGGAACATTTATATCGCCTCGGGGGAGCAGAATCGAGTATATAAAGTCGATGTCAACGGAATCATCACGACCGTCGCGGGCAACGGCGAATACGGCTACTCCGGCGACGGCGGACCGGCTATCTCCGCTGTTCTTGGCGGCCCAGGCGGCATTGCCGTCGATCAATCCGGTAGCATCTATATCGCAGATTCGGGCAACAATCGGATTCGGAAGGTTACCAACGGCATAGTTACAACCGTCGTGGGCAACGGAAATGCAGCTTATGCTGGAGACGGTGGGCCTGCGCTGAATGCGGCACTCAATGTACCGACAGCCGTTGCCCTTGATGGGTCTGGAAATTTGTACATTTCGGATGGTTACAATGGGCGCATCCGCAAAGTCTTAGGTGGAATAATCTCCACCGTGGCGGGGGGTGGTAGCGCAAGTCCGGGGGACGGTGGACTGGCGACCGACGCATTCATCGGATTTCCATCTGACGTCGCCTTTGATTCGTCGGGCAACCTTTACATCGCAGAGTCGACCGCTAATCGCATTCAGATGATTACCAATGGGGTGATCACCACAGTGGCTGGCAATGGTACGAGGGATTGGTCCGGTGACAGTGGTTCTGCCATCAATGCTTCGCTGAATCAACCCGGGGGGATCGCGCTCGACTCTTCGGGGACTCTTTACATCTCGCAGCAATGGGACGGCCGGGTTCGCAAGGTCTTGAAGGGCATAATTACGACAGTGGCCGGTAATGGCACTCCGGCATTTTCGGGTGACAATGGCCCAGCGACTTCCGCTGGTTTAGGAGCGGCCGGTTTGTTTAGTGATCCCAGCTTGCTTTATATCGCCGACGGGGCCAACAGCAGGATCCGCACCGTGGTCAATGGTGTGATTCAAACAATCATTGGGAACGGGAGCCTCAGTTACATGGGCGATGGGGTTGCAGCGACAGCTACTACTCTGGCAAGCCCCACCGGCGTTGCCGTCGACAATACCGGCAATGTCTACATCGCAGATACAGGGAACTCCCGCATTCGCAAAGTCTCGGGCCGCCAGATGACAACTGTCGCCTCCTTAACTGAATGCCCAATTTCAAACCGGTGCAGCTATCAACTAACAGTCGACCCGACGGGATCAGTCTACTTCACGGATCTCAATTTCATTCGCAAGATCAGTAAGGGTGTGATTACCGTGGTTGCGGGCAACGGTTCCTTTACTTCCTCCGGTGATGGCGGGTTGGCAACGAGTGCCGGAGTCACGCCCGACGACGTTTTGACTGTCGCGGCAAACGGGGATCTCTACTTCAGTGAATTCCGGTCCAAAGTTCGCAGAGTTAGCAGCGGCATCATTACGACTGTCGCCGGATCGAACAACTTTGCCCTGGGAGACGGGGGACCAGCCCTAAGTGCTGGCCTGCTGGACATCAGTGGTCTGGCCGTGGACAGCGCCGGCAATCTGTTCATCACAGACACGGGCCACAGGCGGATACGCGAAGTGACGAATGGAGTGATAACGACGATTGCGGGGACTGGAACTGCCGGTTCGTCCGGGGACGGAGGACCAGCTGGCATGGCAAGCATCAGCCCATTTGGTCTCACGCTGGATAGTAGTGGAAATCTCTATTTCTGGAACTCGTTCAACATACGCATGATCTCGAATGGCATCATCACTACCATTGCAAGTATTCCCCCAACACCCGTGAATATCGACTCGTCGCTCGCGCGAGATACTTCTGGAAATCTTTATGCCGCGGATTGGTGGAGCAATCGCATCTGGATTCTGAGCCCAACAGGTCTAGGAAGCCCCATCGGCAGCTTCGACACTCCCCTCGACAACACCACCGGCGTGGCTGGCGCAATTCCCGTAACGGGCTGGGCACTCGACCACGTCGGGATATCCAAAGTGCAGGTTTGGCGCGAGCCGGTCGGCGATGAACCCGTTGCTTCGAACCATCTGGTCTATGTCGGGGATGCTGTTCAGGTCGCGGGTGTTCGGCCCGACGTCCAAGCGCGTTACCCCAACATGCCCTTCAATGATCGCGCCGGATGGGGCTACATGCTCCTCACGAACTTTCTTCCCAGCGTCTCCGGTGCGCTGGGCAACGGAACCTACAAACTGCACTTCATTGCATACAACAATGTAAGCGGCCAGACCGATCTTGGCACCCGCACCATTGTTGTAGACAATGTACACGCCTCCAAGCCCTTCGGCACTATAGACACTCCCGGCCAGGGTGACACCATAGAAGGCAACGCCTACGTCAACTTCGGCTGGGCGCTCACCCAGAATCCCTACTGCATTCCAAACGATGGACACACCCTCAACGTCTTTATCGACGGAGTGATACTAGGCCATCCGACTTACAACCAGAAGCGCAGTGACATCGCGACTTTGTTCCCGGGCCTGTGCAACAGCAATGGCGGAGTCGGATTCTTCTCTATCGATACGACCAAGCTCGCAAATGGGCTGCACAACATCGCTTGGGCGGTTACCGACAACCAGGGCCGCGGCGATGGCATCGGCAGCCGTTACTTCACAGTTCAAAACGCCGGCGGAGTAGCGGCGCCGGAAGAGATGGCTCCGGAGTCTGTGAAGACCCGCACCGCTCAAACGCGACGCGGTTCCTACGCTATCGAAGTTGAGGAACTGGATCGGATAGAGCTAGACTTAGGAGCAATATCGAGCGACTCGCTGCCTGTTGGATCAACTCTCAAGGACGGGGTGTTCTATTGGCAGCTTGGGCCGGGGTTTCTGGGCGATTACGAGTTTCGGTTCACGCGGGCGGATGGAACCAGGGCACTGCTGCACGTCAAAGTTCGGCCGAAAAGCTATGCCCTAAACTAAAACCTCTCCCGCAGCAGCTTAGCAATCCGCTTCGCCAAATCGTTGGTCACGCCCAGGTTTTCGCCAAAAAAACGCACCTTGCCGGATAGGTCAGACTCGAAAAGGACATGTCCGTCCCGGGCAGCCACGGTTGTGATCACATCCACCGTAGTGCCCCCGCTCACAGTAGTCAACTCGCGCCGCAGCTGACTGCCTTCTGTGAACTTTCCAACCTTGGTGCGCAGGGTCACCAGGTCAGCAACGTTCTTAGCTTCCTGATCGCCGCTGCGGTACACCTTTTGGAAAGCCCCGTCTTTGCTGACGCGCTCAATCAATCGTTCGTAGATGGCAAAGCGAAACTCAGGAGGAATCGTCGAGTCTCCAGCCTCGATCGGTTCAATTTGAATGGCCGAGGCCGATAGTTTCTGCGGCTTGACCTTACTGTCTGATTGGCGTGAAGCAGCCGGCTGAGCTATCGCAAGCTGCGAAACGAGCATCGCCAGAAATCCTAAGATTTTCAACGCCCGATTCCGCTTCATGGCTGTTTCCCTTCTTTCAGCTCCTGCCCCGCGAAAGCGCTCTCCCTTGCCCCGGCGGCGATCAGTTGCGTGCGCATATCGATACCCTGTCCTATGGGAAGCGCGAAGATTGCGGCGTGCAGCCCGCCCCCCGTACCGTGGTAAGAGATCGTAAGGATGTCTACCTTCGTTCGCATCAGCAGGGTCAACACCTTGCCGCTCCCGTAAGGCGCAGCGATTGCGGCCGTCTTGACCCCTCGGGCAACCTTCCCGCCCGATTGTGTGGTTTCGGAACCCACATAAATGCCATCAATCGAGGTGACCGGCACCATCGCGACGTCCTTGCCGCCTGTGAACAGCATGGACCCGTTCTGCACGCTCAGCGTCCCGCTCTTTTGAGAACTGATATTTTCCAGCCCGATGACATGGCGGACTGTTGGCGATTCGCTGCCGGATTTCGTTCCGGAACCCACCGCCAGCGATTGAGCCGGCAGTGCGGGCCCTCCGGCGATGATGAGGATAATAATGGCGGTCGCTAGCATATAGCGCATGACGGCGTTCCCTCCTGACGTAGGGTTCAAGCTTAGCACTGCTCTGACGCTCTTGTCTCAATGACCCGCTCCTGCTCAGGACTGTATCGGCCGATTGGCGGGTTAAACTTGGGTTACTCTAGTGTATATGGGTCCTCTCGAAAACCTCGAACAGTGGGACGATTTCGTTCAGGAGCGCTATAAACCGAACAAGTCCAAGGAAGAATTCCGGCAGTACAACGAATCCACTCCGCCGGTAGTGCGCGAGTTCTATCGCTTGAACCACACCCACCAGACGCTGGAGTTCGTGCGGCAGAAGAAGGAGCAATACCTGGCGAAGCAAAAACGCCAGATGAGCATCTGGGAGGCCATGGAGTACCTGAACACGTTGGTCGATGATAGCGATCCCGATACTGACCTCTCGCAGATCGAGCACAATCTCCAGACCGCCGAAGCGATCCGCCGGGATGGTCATCCGCGCTGGTTCGTACTGGCGGGCTTCATTCACGATTTGGGTAAAGTGCTGTGCCTCTACGGAGAGCCCCAGTGGGCGGTGGTCGGCGACACTTTTCCAGTGGGCTGCGCCTATTCAGACAAAATTGTCTTCCCGGAGTTCTTCCGCGACAACCCTGATGCAAAGGTTCCCGCTTATCAGACCAAACACGGTATTTACTCTGAGAATTGCGGCCTGAATAATGTCGAGCTATCGTGGGGACACGACGAGTACCTGTACCACATCGTTAAGGACTACCTGCCTGAGCCCGCGCAGTACATGATCCGATACCACTCTTTCTATCCGGGCCATCGCGAGGGAGCCTACGAATACTTGATGAACGATCACGATCGCGAGATGTTCGGCTGGGTACGCCGCTTCAATCCCTACGATCTGTATTCGAAAGGCACCGAACGCCCCAAGCTCTCCGAACTCCGTCCTTATTATGACGATCTGGTGTCGGAATACTTCCCCCGGCGAATTGCCTGGTAACGGCGAAGCTGGCAGCCTTTCCGGTATCCTAAGCCATAAGTGAATAAGCGAAAAGTTGTTGTCTTCGGAAGCGGAGGGCAGCTCGGCGTGGAGCTGGTCCGCGAATTCACCGGGCGCGGCTACTCGGTGGAGGGCTTCGAGCGCACGACCGTCGACATCGCCGATACCAGCCGCGTCGAGCACGTTCTAGCGCAAGCCGACCCTGAGATAGTGCTCAATTCCGCCGCCTACAATCAAGTGGACGTGGCCGAGAAAGAGCCGCTGCCGGCCTTCGTCGCCAACGGCCTGGCGGTTCGTAATTTGGCGATGGCTTGCCGTCAACTGGACGCGCAACTGGTGCATTTTTCCACTGACTACGTTTTCGATGGCACTGCCGGCCGTGCTTACACTGAGGATGATCGCCCGCGACCACTGGGAGCTTATGGCGTCTCGAAATTGGCCGGCGAATTGTACGCGCAGGCTTATCTCGAACAGCCGCTCGTGATCCGAACCTGCGGCGTGTTCGGCCCTGGCGGACTCCGTACCGCGCGCGGCAACTTCATCGAAACCATGCTGCGGCTTGCGACGGCCAGCCGGCCCATTCGGGTAGTAGAGGATCACGTCGCATCGCCAACCTACGCGCCTCTGCTAGCTGCTCGCGCGGCCGACCTGGTGGAGCGTAAACAGCGCGGTCTGTTTCACGTCGGAGGCGGCACGCCGATATCCTGGTTCGATTTCGCGGCCACGATATTTCGCGTTGCCGGGTTGAAGCCGGAGTTGCAGCCGACCAATGAGCGGGAGTACCGCACGGCAGCCCGTCGTCCAAAGTACTCCGCGCTCTCCAACGCCAAGATGGAACGCTGTGGAATTGAACCCATGCCGCCGCTTGAAAGGGCCGTGGAAATGTATCTCCGGGCCCGCGAGAGCTACTTCAGTAAAAAGTAGACCCCGTTGTATTAGGCGCAAGAATCGGATGGAATCGTATCCCGCAATCCGCGATACTCGAAAGCGGGATGCCAGAAGATCTAGCCTGGAACGATGCATTGAGCGGCCTGTGGTCGCGAGGTTATGGCCGCCTGGGAACACTGCTATGCCCCGCCCAATGCGAAGATTTGCGGTCGCTCTATCAGAACGCGGATCTCTTCCGCAGCCGTATAGATATGGCGCGCTATCGATTCGGCCGCGGCGAGTATCAGTACTTCGCCTATCCTCTTCCGGATGTGGTTGAGACACTCCGCCGCGAACTCTACAGCCGCTTAATAGACACCGCCATTGAATGGATGAAAGCGCTGCGTCGGCCGCAGGACTATCCTCCCGCGCTGGATGACTTCCTGAAGAGCTGCCACACCGCCGGTCAACAACGGCCCACGCCTCTTATGCTTCGGTACGGAACGGGCGATTTTAATTGCCTCCACCAGGATCTCTACGGCGACATCTTTTTCCCGTTCCAGGTCGTGGTCGGGTTGAGCCAGCCAGATAAAGAATTCACTGGAGGCGAACTGCTGTTGGTGGAACAGCAAGCTCGCGCGCAATCGATCGGCCATGCCATCCGCATGGAACAAGGCGAAGGTGTGGTTATCACTACGCGTTATCGGCCAGCGAAGGGGTCGCGCGGCTACTATCGGACCAACTCTCGCCATGGCGTCAGCCCGCTGCTTTCGGGCGAGAGGTACACTTTGGGAATCATTTTCCACGACGCCACCTGACCGTCGCATCAGCGTTCCTGGCTGCGATACGATGAAGCCGCCATGTCTTTGCTTCCCAACCTGAGGCATGCACTGCGGACCCTTGTTCGCAGTCCGGCCTATGCACTGACTTGTATTGCAATCCTGGCGCTCGGCATCGGAGCGAATACGGCTATCTTTAGCGTCGTTGACTCGGTGATCCTGACGCCCCTTCCTTACCCCGACGCTTCGCGGCTCGTCTTCGTCTGGGAGCGTTTTCCGAACATGCCCGATCCGCCCGGAGGCCGCATCCAGGTTGCGCGCAAGAACTATCTCGAATGGAAGCGCCAGAATACCGTCTTCAGCGATATGGCCGCATTCCGCGACATGCCTCTGGATGAAACCGGCATCGATCAACCTCAACACGTTTCCACCGGCTTTGCCTCCGCCAACCTCTTTCCGATGCTAGGCGTGCGGGCGCGTTTTGGCCGGCTGCTCAACGCCGATGAAGAACGCAAGGATAACGATCACGTCGCCATCTTAACGGACAAATATTTCGATCACCGTTTCCATCGCGATCCGGCGGCGCTCGGCAAATCGATTGTCCTCGGCGGCGCAGCGTATACCGTCATCGGCGTACTGCCTCCAAAATTCCACCTGCCTGCCACCTGGGAAGGAATGGATCAAAGGAAGCCCGACGTCTGGGTTCCGCTCTCGCGCCTTTGGAATTCGCCCAACGATGACGCCAACCGCCAGTTGCTCGTTATGGCGCGGTTGAGACCGGGAGTCTCACTCGCTCAATCGCGCACCGAAATGGCTGCTATCGCCCAGCGCCTCAGCCAGTCTGACAAGAAGTTGGACGAAGGCTGGACTGCGGCGGTCTTCCCCTTCGAGGTTGAGGATACGTCGCCGACTCTCCACCTCGCGCTCTACGTCTTGCTGGCCGCGGTGGCACTCCTGTTGTTGATCGCGTGCGCAAATCTAGTCAATCTGACGCTCGCGCGGGCGACGCTTCGTTCGCGTGAAATCGCGGTTCGCCTGGCACTTGGGGCCACCCGCACACGCATCCTGGCGCAATTGGTTTCAGAGTCGTTCGTCGTCTCGCTCTTGGGAGCTGCAGCGGGCCTCGTGCTGGCACATTGGTGCATCAAACTGATGCTCGCTCTGGAGCCGCCCGACATTCAGCGCCCCGAACTCATCGGTATCGACCTGCCTGTTTTTGCCTTCGCCGCTTTCGCCAGCGTCCTCACAACTCTGCTGTTCGGCCTGGCGCCTTCGATAGCGGTTTCACGCCAGGAGCTGAGTTCCGCTCTGAAGGCCGGTGACCGGGGCGTTTCCGCGGCGCGCGTCCGCAGCCGTCAATTCCTCATCGTAGTTTGAAGTGGCATTAGCACTGATGCTATTGGCAGGCGCAGGCCTGATGGCCCGCAGTTTTCGCGAGATGATCACGACTGGTATCGGCTTCCAGACCGCTCACCTCCATACCGTCGATATCTCACTGCCTGAAAAGCGCTACACCGATGATGACGCGCGATCGCGATTTTTCCGTACTGTGGTAGACCGGGCTCGCACCGTGCCGGGCGTCACGGCCGCAGCGGTCATTGACAACCTGCCTTTGCACCAAATCGCAGATTCGAATTTCTACATCGCCGGCCGCCCCGCACCGCCGCTCCAGTCTCTCCCCATCGCCGACACGGCGCACAGCAGCCCGGATTATTTCGCCGTGATCGGACTGCTCCTCGTGGCCGGCCGCTTGTTCACCGACGCCGATCTGGCGTTCACCGAAAAAGACCAGGACGCCGTCGTCATCGTTAACCAGGCCTTCGCGCGCCAATTCTTCGCTGAAGAACAGCCGCTCGGAAAACGCTTGCTGAGTCCGGATAAGAAGCACGCGTCCGAGATTGTGGGTGTTGTCGCCGACTATCGTCCGATGGGCGTGGAGAACGGCGTTAGACCGCAAATGTTCTGGCCGGATCTGCGGCTGCGCAGTGCTACGTTGATTGTCCGCACGCGCGCCGAATCCGCCTCCTTGGCCCATTCAATTCAGAGCGCGATCTGGTCCATCGATAAAGATGTCCCCGCCGACAAAGTCTTGGGCATGGACTTCTACCTGGACGAGTGGCAGTCTCAGCGAAAATTCAACACGCTTCTGATGGGAATCTTTGCGGGGCTCGCGCTGCTACTGGCTATGATGGGCATCTACGGCGTGCTCTCGAACCTGATCGCCTCGCGCGTCCGCGAGATCGGCATTCGCATGGCCATCGGTGCGACCTCCGGCCAAATTGCAAAATTGGTGTTGCTGCAGAGCAGGCTTCCCGTGGCGATCGGTCTGGTCCTCGGCCTTACAGGCACGTTCGCGATCAGCCGATTCCTGGAAGCGCTGCTGTACCATGTTCAAGCGCGTGACCCGGTGACGCTTGTGCTAGCGGTTTGCACCATTCTGCTTATTTCGCCGGTCGCCATCTACGTGCCGTTGCGGCGGGCTACGAGCGTCGACTGCATCGTGGCTCTGCGGGAAGAGTAGTTGCGCGCAAGCGCTCCTGCATTTACGGTTTCAGCGCAGCGATATCTGTTGCAGCCGATTCACAGGTTCCCCGACAGGCATTCCGCGTTTCCGATCTCGATCTGCTTGCCTGCGCCCATCAAAGCGGTACCCCCAGAAATCTGCCGTCTGGCATCTGCGCGAAGCCTCCTAGACTAGGGGCACCAAGTCGAATATGTCTCCGTTCCGCGAAGAATTAGTTATTAGGACCGAGGCCGCGGCCACGTGAAACTCGGTATAGACGCCCTGGGCTCCCGGCATACAGCGAAGTGTCAAACCCATGATCTGGCCGATTGCGATTGTCTGCGCTTGCCCGACAGGCAATTCAGGAATCGGGACGCCCTCCGCGATACCAGCAGGAAATGGGGCTCCCGGAGACTGGCTCAACTGCGAAGGAAGTCTCGCGGAAAGATACAGCACATCAGTCGCCCTCAATCATCAGCCGCATTTCGTTGGTCGACCGAAAGCCCAGTTTCTCATATAGCGGGCGACCCTCATTGCTCGAGTGTAAGATTACCGCGCGAATACGATTCACGCGGCACCACTCCACTGCCAGCTCCATCAGTCGCCGTGCCAACCCCTGCCGCCGGCTGTCCGGATTGGTGTAGACATTTAGAATATTTCCGCGCCGCGATCCGGGATTTACCATGTGCGGCGGCCAGTCCATCAGCCACAAACCCAAACCGGCTGCCACAGACCCGTCCGCACGAACCGCGAGCCACGCGAGGTATTCGCCCTCTTCCATTTTCCGAAGAAGCCAAGGCCGGAACGCCATAACCATCGCATCCAGAACCACTTGGTCGCGATAGCCCATCTCGAAAAACATTGCCCGGCGATGCGCGATGATTAACTCGGCATCACCGATTGTACCCGCCCGAAATTCGAAGGTCTTCGCCAAGCGAGGTTCGGTGCTCTTACTTGGTTGCGTAGTAGCCTTTGCGCGCCTGTACCTTCCAGTCCTTGTTGTTGGTCCTTATTTCGATTTTGCGGAAGGTGCCGTCCTTGTTGGGATTGGTGGATGTGTAGCCGATCGCGTATTGGCTGCGCATCTCGTTTTGAAGCTCGCTGAATGCGTCTTGCAGGGTCATCTTCCGGTCGACATGGAATACGTGACCGCCGGTTTCCTCCGCCATGCGCCGCAGCTCTGAATCGCTCACGCCACCGAAGACTAGGCCGTGGCCGTAGTAAAAGGCCCGATCCACATAGTAGAACCCGTAAATGATCGCGTCTGCTCTTTGCGCAGCCTCGATGGCCTGCACGATTTTGTACCGGCTGCCTTGGTCCTCGCCGTCGGTAATTAGCACCAGCACCTTGCGCCCCACCTGTCCCCTGAGTTGATCGCTGGCCGCCAAATACACCGCATCATACAAGATCGTTCCGCGCGGCTGGGAGATGGTGGGTACCGGCCCAGGGTGCAGGCCACCAACATCGGAGTTCACTTGCAGCCCTTCCAAACCTCTACGTAGGAGCGTCGCCGAGTTGGTGTAGTCTTGCAACAGCTCCGCATCCGAGCCGAAGCTGATCAGGAAAGCCAGATCCTGTTTTCGTAAGACGGAGCCGAAGAACTGATACGCGGCGTTTCTTTCGGTCTCGATCAGATTTCCCTGGCTTGCGCTGACGTCGATTAGCAGCCCGATCGTCAGCGGCAGATCGGTCTCGCGATTGAAGTATTTGACGTCCTGCTGCTTGCCGTCCTCGAAGATCGTGAAGTCATCCTTGTTCAGACTTCCGACCAGACCTCCGCGCTTGTCACGCACGTTAAACAGGATATTAACAAGCTGGACCTCAACCTTAATAGTGGGCTCGTCCTGCGCAAACGTGACAGGAACGCCAGGCGCCAGGAGCATCGCGGATACAAGTAGAATGGAAGTCGTTCGCATACGGATTATATTGGTAGATGCGCCGTTTCGGCGTCTCGTTGCAATGCGCAAAGCCATACTCCACCTGAAAAAGGCAGATCCCGTTCTATCTTCCGTGATCGAGCGCGTCGGCCGCTACGGGATCCAATATCGCGAGCCGAACTTCGAAACGCTCGTTAGATCTATTGTCTATCAGCAATTGAGCGGACGGGTAGCCGCCGTTATTTTCGGCCGCCTAAGCGCGCTCGTCCCACGCCGTAAACTCACTCCGGAAGCTATTCTGAACCTGACTCCGGCCCGCATGCGAAAGGCTGGATTATCCAAGCAAAAGACCGCGTATATTCGCGATCTGGCGCGCAAGACGGCTCGCGGCGCGCTGAATTTCGAAACATTGGCAGAGATGGCCGACCACGAGGTGATCGAGCACTTGACGCAGGTTAAAGGCATCGGCGTTTGGACTGCCCACATGTTCCTGCTCTTCGCTCTGCAGCGCCCCGACGTGTTGCCTACCGGCGACCTCGGCATACGAATGGCCATCCGCAAAGCGTACGGGTTGGACGACCTCCCTCACCCCAAAGACATTGAGGAGATCGCCCTGCGATGGCGCCCGTACTGCTCAGTCGCGACCTGGTATTTGTGGCGAAGCCTCGAAGGCCAAGCCGAAATCTAATTTTTCCGGGCCGCGCCGCCAGCAAGCATCATTGGATAAACTTGCTGCATGATTACCGGCGCCCACGTTCTCTTTTACAGTCAGAATCCCGAGGCTGATCGCGCATTCTTTCGCGACATATTGCAATTTCAAGCCGTGGATGCCGGACGAGGCTGGCTGATCTTCAAACTGCCACCCGCGGAGGCCGCCCTGCATCCTGCCGACGGGGCACTCAAACCCGGGCAGCACCTGTTGCCGACGCAGTTCTATCTGATGTGCGATGATTTGCAGTCGCTCATGAAGTCGCTCGAGGCCAAGAAAGTCAGCTGCACACCGGTCGCCCAAGAGCGTTGGGGAATGAGAACAACTATCAAGTTACCCAGCGGCGGCGAACTCGGCCTTTACCAGCCGGCGCACCCAACAGCTCTCAACCTTTGAGAATCTCCCGCGCGGCGTTGTGCCCCGGCGCACCCATCACGCCCCCGCCCGGATGCGTGCCCGATCCACATAGATAAAGACCCCGGATCGGCGTCCGGTAACGCGCGCAACCAGCCACTGGCCGCATCACGAACATCTGATCCAGACTCATCTCGCCATGGAAAATGTTGCCGCCCGTTAGTCCGAAGCGCTGTTCCAGATCGAGCGGGGTCAGAACTTGCTTTTCGATCACCAAGTGCCGGAAGCCGGGCGCGTATTCTTCGATCAGATCCAGCACGCGATAGGCAAACGGCTCGCGTAGCGCGTCCCAGTGCGAGTCGCGCAGGGTGTACGGCGCGTATTGAATGAAAATGCCCATGATGTGCCTGCCTGGGGGCGCTAACGACGGATCATACAGAGTGGGCACTGTTAATTCGAGCAGCGGCGATTGCGATGGACGGCCGTACTTGGCGTCATCCCAGGCGCGTTCGACGTACTCCATCGACGGACAAATGTGCATCGTGGCGCGATGCTGCGGCCCATTGTCTCCCGGCAGCGCGCTGAAATTCGGCAGCCCGTTCAGCGCCAGATTGATCTTGCACGACGTCCCTTCGCTCCGATACTTCCGGATGGCATCCAGGAAATCGGGCCCCAACTCGCGCGCGTCCACCAACTGAAAAAACGTCAAGTGCGGCGTCAAGTTGCTCACCACCACCGGGGCGTCGAACTCTTCCCCGCCCTCCAGAGCCACGCCGCGTGCCCGGCCATTCTGCACCAGGATCGCCTCGACACGCGCATTGGTCCGGATTTCGGCGCCACGGCTGCGCGCCGAATCGGCAATCGCGTTTGAAACCGAGCCCATTCCCCCGCGCACGAAACCCCACAGACCCCGGTGGCCACCCACGCTGCCCATCACGTGATGGAGCAGAATATAAGCGGTGCCGGGTGAACGTGGCCCGCCGTTCGCGCCAATCACGCCATCGGTGGCGAGCGTTACCTTGATTGAATCGGACTCGAACCACTCGTCCAAGAACTCCGCGGCGCTTTGGGTGAAGATCTTCACCAGCCCGACGATTTCTTTTGGGCTGAGGCCGCGTAGCCTTCCAGCCAGCTTCACGTAGTCGACGAAATCGCCGAGGCCATTGGGCGGGAACTCCGGCGGAGTGGTAAGCAGCAGACCTTCCACCACCTGCGACAGCCGCTCCAGATGGTCTTCATAAGCCGGAAATGCGTCGGCATCGTGCTTGGAAAACTTCGCAATCTCGGCCAGCGTCTTCGCGCGATCCTGCCACATGAAAAGGTGACGGCCGTCCGGAAATGCCGAAAAGAACGCCGGATCCTTCGCGTCCACCCGGTATCCGAAGCGCGGCAGATCCAGTTCCCGAATGATGCGCTCCCGCAGCAGGCTGGTCAAATATGAAGCCGTGGAAACGCGGTATCCCGGCCAGATCTCTTCGGTGACTGCACAGCCGCCCACCAATTCGCGGCGCTCCAACACCAACACCTTGCGGCCGGCACGCGCCAGATATGCGGCGCAGACCAAACCATTATGGCCGCCACCGACGATGATCGCGTCGTATTTGTTCACAAGAGGACTGTACCACTCCGAAACCCGGCGCTAATCATGCGGCTTGCGTACATCGAAGATCCAGATGCCTCCCACCCGGTCCACTGGATTCCGCGCGCGCAGCCACGTGAACGACCCGGGCGCTTCATACAGGTCGTATAGGACGGTGGCGCTGATGGCCACCATACAATCCATGTTCTGTCGTTCTCCAGGCTGATTTGTTCTGGCCACGTAGCCAGGATGCTCGATGCCGTAATACGACGGCTCCGCGGTTCCAAAATATTCGAGACAATATCGCGCCGGATGAGCATCCGTATAAAGCTTCAACTTCTTAAGATCCTCACCCCAGTCGATATTTGAATCGAGCAGATAATGTGGCCCACGCCAAGTACCGCCACTTACCAAATTGAAGAACGACAGATACCCCGGACTCGCCGACAGCGACTCGGCTACCAGCAGCACACCCACAATCGCCAACAGCGGCCCGGTCCAAGGCGGCCGTGACTTTACCAGCGCCGCGAATCCAGCCGCAAGTGCAATGAAGAAGAACGGATAGAAAGGCAGCAGATGGCGAACCCCCAGGTCGATTCGCGCCACCATGCTCAAACCGAAATAGAGTGCGGCGGGAACGAGAATGGTTGCCCAGGCGGCCGGCACCTTGCGCAGATTTGCCCGGAAGCTTTTTCGGAACAGAGCCGGAAGGCCCCCAATGAGAAGAACGCCGAACAGCAGCAGGTCCGCGGTAGGCGTCTTCACTAAGAAGACAACCGGAAAGTAATACCACCAACCTGTTTGCGACTGCTGGCCGAGCAGGTAGCTAAGATGACCCATTGAATTGTGCCGTGCGAAGTCGCTCAATCCGCGATAAAAAGAATTTGCTTGCAGTGACCCTACCCGCCCCGCCTGGCACAGTAGCCCTCCGATCAGGTTCTTGCAATCCACCACGGTCTCGAGCGGTGGCCCCGGTCTAATCATCGCCCACGACGGCACGAAATACTTCGCTTCCGGCAAATAGACGGCGACAACCGCCACATACGCAATGGCTGCTACCGCCAAGAGGGAGCCTGTGAAATGTAAAACGGAAAAGCGTTCCCTCTCTTGCCACCACCGGAATACATAGAGGATTGCGTAGGCCGGCAACAGTATTAAACCCGAGAACTTCGTTCCGATTGCAAAACCCAACAGTACGCCCGCCAGCACCAGATGCAGCTTCCGCCGCGAGCCTAGAAAAGCATCCCAGGCAATGCAAGCGGCGAACATAAAGAACGTAGCTCCTAAATCGGTCGTAGCATAGTGCCCGTGGGCCAGGATGTTGGGATCGAAGACCAGCAGCGTCACCGCTAACAACGCCGGTCCATTGCCGAATCTGCGCCGGGTCCACGCCGCCACTAAAAGACCGAGCGCAGCCGTCAGCAGAATGATGCTGCTTCGCGCCGCCATCAGCATCGTGTCGGCCGGAACTCGATTGTGATACATGAACGCAAATCCGAACTCGATGTCTTGCTTGTTGATCCAGCTCGGGTCATCTACCGGAAGGCGTGGATTAAAGTACAGCAGCGGTAGAGCCGCCAGTAGTTTCGCCAGCGGCGGCTGTTCCAGATTGAAGCGCAATCTGCCGGTCTTCAGGTAGCTGTAACCGGATCCCAGTTCGAACCCTTCGTCCCAAACCTGGCTTTCTTTGGCCGCGGACCAGATCTGCAATTCGGCCGCCAGGGCCAGCAGCAGCGCTACAGAAATCCAAAACTTTAGTTGAGTACGCGAGCCCGTTGCCACGGATTCTCAGCTTACGCTTTCCGCGCTGTAACGCGCGATCAGACCGGTGCGAACGGCCTGGTGATAGATACGCATGAAGAACCAAGACGCCACAAAAATATATCCGACCGCAAGAACGTTGCTCGCCGCCAACATTGTTCCTGGTAACACCCTTCCCGATACGACCGTTCGCATGCCTTCGAATACATACGAGGCCGGCAGGGCGCGGGAAATCACCCGCATCCAGTTCGGCAGCGTCGAGAGCGGATAAAAGACCGCGGCGAATGGCGATAAAATCGCAGGAATCGGCCAAATCAGCCATTCCGACGCCGGTCCGAATCGGAGTACCATCCCGCAGGCGAAGATGCCGAGTGCGATGCCAAATAGAAAAAGCGCCAAAAGGAATGGGATAAGCAACATGCCATATACCAGGAACGACAGGCCAAAAACCAGGCTCGCCAAGACCAGCATCACCAGCAATCCCACCGAACTGGTAGCAATGGCGGAGAGCACCAATCCAGCGATGTATTCCGAGATAGAAAGCGGTGTCGCGAAGACATTCAGGAAATTGCGCGACCACACATCTTCGAAAAAGGCCGTCGTCACGCCCTGCATGACGCGAATGAAAAAGTCCCACAGTAGCACCGCGCCCAACAAGGCAGGAATAAAATTGAAGCCTGAAGAAGCGATGGCGTTGAGGTACTTGGTGATGAATCCCCACAAAACGATGTCGACCGTCACCCATGCAAACAGCGGCACCACGCGCACCGGACTTCCCCGATATAAATAAAACTGCCGCAGCATAATGGCTGCTATACGGTTGAAATTCATCTTTTAGACCCGCTCTAACGTGAGAGGCTCGCGGGCCACCGTGACGAATAATTCTTCCAGTGTCTCTTTCCCGTGCTCGCGCGGCAAGGTCTTCGGATCGCCTTCCAGCAGAATCCTCCCACGCGAAAGGAAAAGCACGCGATCGCAGACTTCCTCTACTTCATACATGTTGTGCGAGGTCCATAGCACACCTGCCGTGCCGCGTGCAGTGTTCTCTCGAATGCGGGCGCGGATATCGCGAGCCGTCGCCGGATCGAGCGAAGCAGTCGGCTCGTCTAGCAACAAAAGCTGCGGATCGTTGATCAAAGCTTTCGCCAATCCCACGCGTGTCTGCTCGCCCGAAGAAAGCACGCCACACTTAAAATCTCTGAATTTTTGAAGATCGAACTGTTCGAGCAGTGCTTCCATGCGCTCGCTCAGTTGCTTCACTGCATACATCATGCCGAAAACACGTAGATTTTGGTATACCGTCAGATTTCCCGGCAGCGGAGCGTAGACTGCGGCGAAGTTCGTATACTCCAGCGCCCGAGCGCGATTTTCGGCGATATCAATGCCTTCGATAAGAATCCGGCCCGCGCTCGGCGCCAGAACACCGAGAACCATGTTAATGGTCGTGGTCTTCCCCGCTCCATTGGGACCAAGCAACCCGACGATCTCGTTGCGTCCCACCTCGAACGAGATGCCGTCGACGGCCACCGCGTCGCCGTACGATTTGCGTAGATCCACCACTGAAAGAACCGACGGCATGGCCAGGCACTAACTAGACTCCACTGCGGAACCACCGCTGCGCATATGTGACGGTGCGCCGGATCGCCTCTTTGGCTTCGTCGTCAAGAGCGGCCGCGTCACCGCGACATTTCGTATTCGGAAACACGCCACGCAATTGCAGAATATATTTCTGTCCGGCCACACCGTAAGCCTGAGCATCGGCGATCAACAGCAGCGTTTTCGCAAACACCTCCATCGCTTCGTCGCGCTTGCCATTATTCCAGTCTTGCCATGTCGCCACATAAAGATCGGCGAAGCCCGCTGCCGGCATATTGCCCACCGCTCCGCGCGCTAAGTCGTCCAGAAATGTCGGACCGTGCTTGCCTGTGAACACGCCCTGTAGCAACTGACCGCGCTTGCGATACTCGGTCAGCCGAGGCAAGGTCGCTCCCGCCTCATCCTTCACGTACCGCAGCGTCGGAATCTGCTTGGCCATACGCAAAACCAGGTCGACGCTCATCGGACCAATGGTCTGCACGATTAGTGGACGGCTGCAAGCTTCGCCGATTGCCGCGTAGTATTCCATCTGCTTGGCCTCGTCCTTGCCTCCGTTCAACGGGATCGCGATGATCGCGTCAGGGGCGAGCTTATCCGCATGACGCGCGTATTTCGCCGCGGTCTCGGTATCGGAAGCTTGCACTCCGATCACTACCGCCGGTCGCGTCTTCGCATCTAGAGCTTTGTTGGCGCGAACGAGTGCTTCGGCGCCGACCAGCCTTTCGTCGTAACTCAACAACGGAAATTCGCTGGCCAATTGCGGCCAAACCATGCCCTGCACGCCAATGCGATCGAGGAAATGCACTTCCTGGGCTAGAGTCTCAACGTCCAGCGCACCAGAATCGTTGAAGGGCGTTTGCATGATGGGGAAAATGCCCTCCAGCCTGCGTTCCGCCTCCCCGTAGGCCGATCGAAGAAACATCATCGAGCCGCCGGCGGCAGCCCTGGCGAAAAACTCGCGTCGATAGATGGTCCTCATGACCATATAATGTTAGCGAAAAGGAGATCGCGTATGAAGCCCGTGAAGCTGAAGCCTCTAAGCGGCATCGCATTCCTGACGCTCGCCGCTGCGCTAATAATGTTCATTGCCTTCCACAATGCCCGCGCCGCCCAAGCCGCCGTCCCCCACTTCGAGCCCGATCCTTATTGGCCCAAACAGTTGCCTAACAACTGGATGTTAGGCCAGGTCTCCGGAATCTACGTCGACTCACACGACCACATCTGGATTACCAGCCGCCCACGAACCCTGGACAACAACGACAAATACGCCGCACTCAACCCGCCTGAGGCCGACTGCTGCATCCCCGCGCCGCCGATCATCGAGTTCGATCAGGCCGGCAATTTCATTCAGGGATGGGGTGGCCCAGGCCAAGGATATGAGTGGCCCGACAATGAGCATGGCATCTTCCTCGACTAGAAAGAAAACGTTTGGGTAGGCGGAAACTCCGACAAAGACACCAACATCCTCAAGTTCACTAAGACCGGTAAATTCCTGCTCCAAATCGGCCATCACGGGAAATCCGGCGGTAGCAACGACACCGAGAATCTGAAACGACCCGCCGGCATTTGCGTCTACCCGAAGACCAACGAAGTCTTCGTCGCGGACGGCTACGGCAATCGCCGCGTCATCGTTTTCGATGCCGACACCGGCGCTTACAAGCGGCACTGGGGCGCCTATGGAGATAAGCCCGACGACACCGTCCCGCGCACACGAGTCTATGAAGGACCGGGTCCGCGGCAGTTCAACACGGTGCATGGCATTCGCATTTCTAACGACGACCTGGTCTACGTGGGAGACCGCGTGAACAACCGGATTCAAGTCTTCCGGCCCGACGGCACTTTCGTCAAAGAGGCCTTCATCGAGCGCAAGACGTCTACGCCTGAAGGCACCGCGTTTGATATCGCCTTCTCGCCCGACAAACAGCAGCAGTTCCTTTATGTGCCGGACGGCAGCAACAAGAAGGTGCAGATCCTCAATCGAAACACTCTCGAACTCGTCGGCTTCTTTGGCGGGCACGGCGGGCACGGAACTGGGCAGTTCTTCCACATTCACAGCATCGCCAGCGATTCGAAAGGCAACATCTACCTGGGCGAGTCATTCGGAATGCGCGCGCTGCGGTGGAATTATAGAGGAATGTCGCCGGCGTCCTCCCGCTAGCTTGATATATTCTGGACCTGAATCCCAACCATGCCCCTCGATCCTCAGCGAACAATTCAGGAGCTCAAGGAACTGCGCGCTCTCACGGCCGATGAAAACGGCGCCCAGCGTGTTGCTTGGACCGACACTTGGCTGAAAGCCCGCTCCTGGTTTGAATCCAAACTGGCAGGCTTGCCCGTCGAGCATCATTTCGACGCGGCCGGCAATCGCTGGGTGACTCTGCACGGCGCGTCGGAAAAAGCCCTTCTGCTTGGCAGCCACCTTGATTCCGTCCCCAACGGCGGCTGGCTGGACGGTTGCCTCGGTTTTTTATCCGCATTCGAGGTGTTGCGGCGCATCGCGACCGAATTCTCCGGACGCCCGCCCGTCACCGTTCGCCTGGTTGACTTCGCCGATGAGGAAGGCGCCCGTTTCGGCCGCAGCCTGCTCGGATCTTCCGCATTTGCGGGAACGCAATCGGTCGAAGCCGATCGCAAACGCACCGACAAAGACGGCATTCGCCTGGAAGACGCCCTGAGCCGCTGCGGCGTCGAGATCGATCGCTTCGGCGAAGCGGCACGCGAGCAAAAGAACGCCGCCGCTTATTTGGAACTGCACATCGAGCAGGGACCAGTGCTCGAGAGCTTGGGGCTCCCGCTCGGGGTCGTGCTCGGTACCAAGGGCGTCGAGCGTCACGCCATCACTTTCCACGGCCAGGAAGCGCACTCTGGCTCAACTCCGATGAAGGCGCGGCACGACGCCCTGGCTGCCGCCGCGAAGCTCGCGCTCGAAATCCGCAGCATCGCCGGTAAACATCCCGATGCCGTTTGCACCATCGGCAGCGTCAAGACTTTCCCTGGTATCGTGACTGCAGTGGTCGGGCGCTGCGAAGCCACGCTCGATCAGCGCGACCTAGATGCACAGGTGCTGGCCGGAATGTATCGCGAGGCGCTCGAAGCCAGCGAGCGCTTCGCCCGCGAGGAGAAATGCACGGTCGAGTGGTCGCGGATCTGGAACATCGAGCCAATACAATTTCATCCCGCGTTAATCGAGCGATGCGAGCAATCGATCAAGGAAATCGCCGGGGTCGCGCATTGTCTTCCGTCGGGTCCGTTGCACGATGCGGCCGAGGTCTCGCGAGCTGGCGTTCCCACCGTCATGATGTTCGTGCAATCGCTGCGGGGCATCAGCCACAACAAGATCGAAGACACCAAGGAAGCGCATCTGGAAATGGCCGTCCGCGCCTTCGATCGGCTCGCGTCAAAAACGCTGGAGTGGATTATGAGCGCGCCACCTGCGCGCGTAAACGCCTAAAGCTGCTAGCAAAACACCCGCGACGCAGCATTGCAAAGAGCAGCCCAATCAGCCCGAGAGCGGCGAGTTGAACCGAAGGGCCCGAAATCCATCCTCGGATGAGTCGAAAGGGCCCTCGAAGATCAACGTGCCGAGGCCGTAGAAACACCGCTCTCGCCCGGATTGCACGTATATGTAGGAAACGTTCTAGTATTTCTCCGCTACGGCTAAAATCGGTTGCAGCTCCAACTGCCCTTTTTCGGCACAGCCTCTGCCCGTGATAATCCGCATTTGCTAACCGCTTGCCATCATTATCGTTTTTGCCCCACCGCCAACAACGCTCAGTCACGTGCAGAGCAGCGGTGTGGAAAATGCATTCCCCGGACTACGAAGGTGAGTGATGCGCCTCCAAAGTCTCGCCCCGACAAGGAAGTCGCATCACCACGGGGCGCGCCAGATTTACTTCTTCATGCCCGCAAACAGGCTCTTCGGAATCATCGCATGTACCCCTTTGGTCCCGTCCACTAACTGTGTGATGTCCAGATCAATCGCGACGCTGGTGAGTGCGTAAGCATCCTCGCGGCTCAGTTTCATCTCATTCACCAGAAAGTCGATCGTTTCGAGCGCGCAGATTCTCGCCGCTTGCGTGAGATCCGGATCGAGTCCCATGGTGATGTAATGTGTTGGAGTTTCTGCGCGTGGCCAACTGAGATGCATGTCGTGATGCACGACGAACTGAAAGACGCCCGTCAACGATGTCTCCATGGCCGTGATGTCTACTTCGCCATTGCCCATTCCCGCATGTCCGTCGCCCACCTCGAACAGAGCTCCCGCGGCGTGCACCGGAATGAACAGCGTGGTACCGGCCACCAGTTCCTTATTGTCGAGATTGCCGGCGTGGATTCCAGGCGGCGCGCTATTTACTTTGCCCGCGGCTTCCGGCGGTGCGATACCCATGCTCCCAAAGAACGGCTTCAGTGGAATGTCGATTCCGCCTCCGAAATGCCCGATGTTGCGCTCCCGGTCCAGCGGAATGATCTTGGTCCGTCCCTGCGCGAATACATCCGCAAGAAAACCGGCACGTCCCATACTGTTGTACGCATACGGAACGTCCAGCCGGATCGCGCGTATGCGAACCTCCAGCACATCTCCTGGCCGTGCGCCCTCAATTGCGATCGGTCCTGTTAGCAAATGGCCGCCGGGCCCCCGGCTCTCTTTGGGCACTTCAGCATATATTTTGCGAAGCTCGGGCTGGATCTGTTCCGGCGGCAGTCCGGCGCGTTCCAGATTATCCGGATTGCCGGAAACGGTTTGAATCTCGACTACATCGCCCGATTGCACCGTGAGCACTGGTTTAGCGCCCGCCCAATAATATCCCCACGCCAGAGTTTCTGGCGTAACCTTGAGCTTATACTCGGCCGCCGGCAGCGCCGTCGCGGCGACAATCATGAAGACTAGAAAGCGGGTCATTATCGTCTATCGTGACATAGTCACTTCAGCTCGACCTGAATTTCCATCGCGGTTCGATCCTCGATGTTTTCGGTTACATGGTTCAGCGCATCGGGCCAGGCAATCTCGCCCGGCCGGCGCGGGTTGTCGATCGCTTTCCCGTCCCCGAGCTTCATGGTCGTGTGCAATTCAGGCACACCACGACATGGTGCGGATGCTCGTGCATCCGACTCTTCAAGTGCGGTTCAAGGATCGTCCGAGGCACACGCACTCGATCATTTTCTAACGGAACCAAGTGATGCTCGGGATCCACCAGCTTCACGGCGTCCAGCGTGATCGGCGCCGGCTTGAAATCCACTGGCCGGGGCTCTAATTCGATCAGCACCACCTCCAGCGGCTGATCCGAAAGATTCTCCTCGGAATGCTTCAACGGCTCAAATGTAGGAAACGTCCCCGGCTTTTCGCGTGACGTCTTGCACCTTGTCATCCGCACCTGTGACTTTCTGATGGTAGTCCGTCAAAAAGAGCGGCACTGAGGTGAGATGTTCGTGCATTGGCGCCTTCTCATGCGGGCGTCGCTTCACTCGCAAGACGCGAACCCAACTATTCTCCATCTCCACTCTGTAATCCGAACTTACCTGCACCGGATCTTGCGCCGCAACACACGCGGCACACCCCAGCCCGAGTGCAAATAACCGCTGAAGCATTCGTCTCCTCATTCTAAGAACCGGGCGATGCGAATATAGCGACCGCTAGGGGGGGCACCGTTATCGACAGACTGTGATAATGGTTGTTATACGCGATCGGTTCCGACATTACTCCACCTGAGTTGCCGAGGTTGCTGCCGCCGAACATCTCCGCATCTGAGTTGAAAACCTCTCGATAGTAACCCGGGTCCGGCACGCCCACGCGAAAATTCCACCGCGGTACCGGCGTGAAATTGCAAACAAACAACAGGAACGGATTCCCTCCCTGTGGCCTCCGGATGAACGAGATCGTCGATCCATCCACGTCGCGAAAATCCACCCATTCAAAGCCGCCCCAGTGATAATCCACTTCATAGAACGCTGGGTGCGTCCGGTACAACCAGTTCAGTTCCCGAACGAATACTTGCAGCTTGCGATGAAACTCAAAATGCAGCAGCTCCCACGGCAATCCCCGCTCGTGATTCCATTCATCCCAGTTGCCGATCTCCGACCCCATGAACAGCAGCTTCTTGCCCGGATGTCCGTACATGTACGACAGGAACGCGCGAACATTGGCGAACTTTTGCCACATGTCGCCCGGCATTTTGCTCAGTAGCGACCGCTTCCCATGCACCACCTCATCGTGCGAAATCGGCAGCACAAAGTTTTCCGTGAAGGCGTAGATCATGCTGAATGTGATGTTATTGTGGTGAAACTTGCGATGGATCGGGTCTTTTTCGAAGTAATCCAACATGTCGTGCATCCAACCCATGTTCCACTTCATCGTGAAGCCCAGCCCGTTGAGATAAACCGGCCGCGAAACGCCCGTGAAAGCGGTGGACTCCTCGGCGATCGTCATGGCACCCGGAACCTGGTGCGCCAGCTCGTTGAAGCGGCGCAAAAAATCGACCGCTTCCAGGTTCTCGTTCCCCCCGTACATATTCGGAATCCACTCGCCAGCCTTCCGCGCATAGTCCAGATACAGCATCGACGCCACAGCATCCACACGCAGCCCGTCGATGTGATACACCTTCAACCAAAACAGCGCGTTCGAGATCAGGAAGGTGCGCACTTCGTTCCGTCCGTAATTGAAAATGAGGGTGCCCCACTCGCGATGCTCGCCTTTTCGGGGATCTGCGTGCTCATAAAGGGCCGTCCCGTCAAAATATGCCAGCCCGTGCGCATCTTTCGGAAAATGCCCAGGCACCCAGTCGACGATCACGCCAATGCCCGCCCGGTGGCAGCGATCGACAAAATACATGAACTCCTGCGGCGTCCCAAATCTCGCAGTGGGCGCGTAGTAACCCGTCACCTGGTAGCCCCAAGAGCCTGAGAACGGATGCTCCATGATCGGCAGCAGTTCCAGGTGTGTATAGCCCAAACGCTTGGCGTAATCCACCAGTTTGTCCGCCAGCTCCACATAACTCAGATACGAATTGTTTGGCCCGCGCAACCAGGAGCCCAAGTGAACTTCGTAGATGGAGACCGGCTCCTTGAGAGCATCCTTGTGGGCACGTGACTCCATCCAATCGCGATCGCCCCACTGGTAGTTCCAGATATCGCACACTACTGACGCCGACTTCGGCGGATCTTCGGTTCCGAATCCGTATGGGTCTGCCTTCTGCTGCCGGTAGCCTCGCACGCGCGACCGCACTGAATACTTGTAATTCATGCCCGCGCCGGCGCCCGGCATGAAGAACTCCCAAATGCCCGCCGTCCGCAAACGCATCGGATGCCGACGCTCGTCCCAATCATTGAAGTCTCCAACGACGCTCATAACTTCCGCATTGGGCGCCCACACCGCAAAACGCACGCCAGCTACGCCATCGCATTCCACCAGATGCGCTCCCATGGTTCGATAGCTCTCGTACTGCGTTCCCTCACTATGCAGATGTAGGTCGAACTCCGAGACCAGCGGCGCAAAACGGTACGGATCCTCCGCCTCCGTCTGGCTCCCGTTCCACAGCGTGAGCCGCAGTTTATACCGGCCCGGATCGTCAGCCAAAGTCGCAATGAAGAAGCCCTCGGCCCGGACCTTCCGCATCGGATGCTCCGCCCCGTCCACCAAAACCGCCGCGTCCATGGCCTGTGGCAAGAAGGCCCGTACTTCCCAGCCATCATCGGTTCGATGCGGCCCCAACACACTAAACGGGTCGCCGTGCGAGCCGTTAACGATCGCTTCCATGTCCTGCGCAGTCATGCACAGCTATTATTACAAGGTGCCCGGTGCAAAGTACGTGAAGGCGGAGTTACATGTCCACCTGGAAGGCTCCATCGAACCCGAGACACTGCTCGCTATCGATCCATCGCTCACGCGCGATGACATCGCCGCGCACTATAACTGTCGAACGTTCGACGAATTCATTCAGGGCTACATCTGGGTCAATCGTAAGATCGACAAGCCCGAGCACTACGCGCTCGCCACCCGCCATTTGCTTGAGCGCCTGTCTGCGCAGGATGTTACCTATGCCGAAATTACGCTGTCGGCCGGAATGATCCTATGGAAGCAACAGGCCTTGCCGGCCATTTACAATGCGATTTGGCGCGAATCCCAGCAGTCGCCGGTCAAAACATACTGGATTCTCGACGCCGTGCGCAATCTTGGCCCGGAGCCGGCCATGCCGGTCGCGAAGTTCGCGGTGGAGCGGCGCGGCGACGGGGTGCTCGCGTTCGGCCTCGGCGGCGATGAAGCCCGCGGACCGGCCGAGTTGTTTCGCGACGTTTTCGCTTACGCCCGGGATGGAGGCTTACACCTGGTCTGCCATGCGGGCGAAACCACTGGCCCCGAATCGGTTTGGGCGGCGCTGTCTATTGGAGCCGAGCGCATCGGTCATGGTATCGCGGCGGCGCGCGATCCCGCGCTGTTGGCGAAATTGCGCGAATCGAAGGTGCCCCTGGAGGTTTGCATCTCGAGCAACGTCTGCACCGGCGTCGTCCCGTCGCTCGCCGATCATCCCGTACGACGCATCTACGACGCCGGGGTTCCTATCGTCCTGAACACCGACGATCCGGCCTTCTTCCACACCACGCTCACGCGCGAATATGAGCTCGCGGAGCGATTGTTCGGATTGCCACTGGAGCCGCTATCTGCCGCCAGCTTCCGTTACGCGTTCGCAGCGTCTTAGACCGTGCCCTCCTCGCCCAGCTTCACCCGCACGTTCATCGTCCGACCAGCGCGGTAGATGGTCAACTCCACCGTATCACCCGCCCTCTTGCGCGCCAGCGAACGGCTGATAGCGTCTTCGCGATCGATCGGTTTTCCATCAATCGCTACGATCAGATCGCCCCCGACCTTCAACTGGGAATTGCCGATTTGCACGTCTTCCTTTCCTCCGCGCAACCCGGCGCGCGCGGCCGGTGAGCCCGCTTCTACTTCCTGAATCAGCAGTCCGCCCTGATTAGGCAAGCTGAGCGCATCAGCGTAATCACCCGCCACCGGAACCACCGAAACGCCCAGCCGCGGTCTCTTACGGCCGGCCTGGAAATCATCCAGCATCAACTTGGCGCGATTGATGGGCATGGCGAATCCGATACCGACGTTGCCGCCGTTCGGTCCCAGGATCGCTGTGTTAATGCCGACTACGTTACCCGCCGAGTCGAGTAGTGGACCTCCACTATTGCCCGGATTAATCGCCGCATCGGTTTGAACCAGGCCTTCCAGCGTCTGATCATTCTCACCGCGAATCGTTCGTCCCAGCGAACTCACAATACCCGTGGTCAATGTGCCTTCGAGGCCAAATGGATTGCCGATCGCCAGCACCTTCTGGCCGACCTGCAGCGCATCGGAATCGCCCAAACGCAGCACCGGCAGTTTCTTGCGCGGCGATATCTGCAGCAGCGCGACATCATTGGCTGGGTCGCGGCTCAGCAGCCTCGCTTTGTAGCGCGACTGGTCTGACAACGTCACTTCCAATTGCTGCTCGTTAGCCACCACGTGGCTGTTGGTCAGGATCTTTCCGTCGTCACTGATCAGGAACCCCGAGCCTTGATCCTTGGACGGATAAACCTCCCAAAATATCGTCCGGCGATACACCGTGCTGGTAATGTTCACAGTAGCTAGGTGGGCCGCTTTGTAAATCTCGATGTTGTTGATCTCATCCGAGCTGAGTCCCGCGCCACGCACTGCTGTCGGACCGGACCAGATCGGTCCAGTGGCATGAGAAATCGGCTGCAAAATCCGATGCCGTCCCCAGTCGGTCTTAGAAGTAATGTATAGAAATCCACCTACCAACAAAGCGGTTATTAACAAAACACGTAGTCTCATACTGATAAGCTCCGTAGCGAGTCGTACACCGTCTTCACTTGCTCGAGCGTATGCTCCTTGCTACCCGATGTATCGATTACATAATCGGCCACCCGAACCTTTTCTTCCAGGGGCAACTGACGGCTAAGCCGCGCCAGCACCTCCTCTTTGCTATACGCAGATCGCTTCATGGCTCGTTCCACCTGTTGTTCGAGAGTACAGACCACCACAATGAGCCGGTCGAATCTCCTATAACTACCAGTTTCAACCAGAATCGCCGCTTCGACAACTACGATAGCGGCCGGATCCTGCTCCGCGATCTTGGCGATGATCTCTTGCTGTCGAGCGATCACCACCGGATGAACGATACTGTTGAGCTTCGCCAGCCGCTCCGGGTGGTCCCAAACCAGCGCGCCCAACCTGCGCCGGACGATATGGCGATCCTGATCAAGAATCTCATCGCCGAATTCGTTAACCACCGCGTCGTAAGCCTCGGCCCCCGGCAGCAGTACCTGATGTCCCAGTTCATCGGCCTCGATCAGCTGGCAGCCGAGTTCCGCCAGCGCGTGCCCGACGAAACTCTTTCCGCTTGCCAGACCACCTGTCAACCCTACCCGCAGCATAAGTGCTGCTCGGCGGCGCGCACCGTATTGGCCATCAGCATCGCGATCGTCAGCGGACCCACGCCTCCCGGCACGGGAGTGTACGCGCCTGCCAGTTCCTTGGCTGCCTCCGCATCCACATCGCCGACCAGCCCTTTGCCGTCCGGGCCGCGGTTCTGGCCGACGTCGATCACAGTGGCGCCGGGCTGGATGAATTCGCGGGTGAGAAACGCTGGCCTTCCAATCGCTGCAACCAGGATATCCGCTCGCCGGCTTTCTGCGGCAAGATTGGAGGTCTTGGAGTGGCAGATCGTCACCGTTGCGCTTCGATGCAACAACAGCAGGGCCATAGGCTTACCGACGATATCGCTGCGCCCCACCACCACCGCATGTTTTCCTGTGATCGGGATTTCGTACCGCCGCAAGAGTTCCATGATCCCGGCCGGCGTGCAGGCCCGCGGCGCGGGCATGTCCGCTACCAGGCTTCCGACGTTCAGCGGATGAAAGCCGTCCACATCTTTGTCCGGCTGCATGCCTAGCAGAATCCGGCGCTTGTCAACCTGCTTCGGCAGCGGCGACTGCACCAGGATTCCGTCAATTTCTTTCCGTTGATTCAGGCCTTCGATAATGCCCAGCAGATCCTCGGTCGAGATCGTATCAGAAGGCGTGATCTTTTCGCTGTAGATTCCCAGCTCGCCGCAGGTCTTGATTTTGTTCCGCACATAAATCTCCGATGCCGGATCGTGCCCCACCAGGATCACCGCCAGGCCCGGCTGCCGATGGCTTGTCGTGAGCTTCTCGATCCGCGGCCGCAGCTCCGCCAGAATCTGCTCGCGCACCCATCTCCCTTCCAGGATCTTTGCACTCATTCATCCGTGAGGATACCAGTTGCGGTGCAGGTATCTGGTCTGCGAAGTCCTATAATCATTTCCATGATGCGCCTTCCCGCCTTCCTGCTCCTCGCCGCAGCCCTGCTCCCCGCTCAAGACTGGCGTCCGCTCTTCAACGGCAAAACCCTCGACGGCTGGGAAATCCGCGGCGACAGCACGTGGACCGTACTCAAGGATGGTTCCCTCCTGGGCCAGCGCCCTCACAACAGCCCCTTCAAAGAATGGCCCATCACGCGCGAACAATTCAATGCATGGACCGGGCCCCAATCCTGGCTGTACACCACCGCTGAGTTCGATCAATTCGACCTTCACGCCGAATACTTAAATCCCCCAGGCGGCAACAGCGGCATCTCCATTCGCGACACCTCACGCGCCAAGTACGCGCTCACCGGCCCCGATCACGATTCCAATCGCACACCCGCTCACATTGGCTACGAAATCCAGATCCTCGCAAATAGCGGCGCTGAGAAGTATCCCACCGGCAGTGTCTACCTGTTCGTCCCTGCCAAGACGGGCTTCCAGCATGAGGACGACTGGAATAGCATGGACATCGAATCGCGCCACGACATGATCCGCGTGCGCCTCAACGGCCAGCCCGTCGCCGAATCGCCCGGCGACGCAACCCGCTCCAAGACAGGTCCCATTGGCCTTCAGCTACACGACCGTTTCACTTGGATCATGTTCCGGAATATCAAAATTAGAGAAATCCGATAGCGGCCGGATCTATTTCTTGGATTTCGAACCGCTGCTGGATTTGGCCGGCCGCGGGGGGCCCTCCTTCAGCAGCTTCTCAGCTTCCTCGCGAAAATGTTTCTCCATGTCATCGTCAAAGAAGCTCGTGTCGACGCCAGTGTATTGCGCGCGAATCATCCCCGCGCGATCGATAAACACCATCAGTGGAACTATCGAGCGCTGCTGTAGAGGCCATTGCAGGTATTCCAACGCGCTGAGGCCGGCCGCGGTCCCAACTGGGAACGAAGGCTGATATGTCCGAATGAACCCTGGCACGTCCGGATTTTCGTTGATTGCGGCCTCCAACACCGAAAACCCCTTCGGCCCCAGATCCTTTTCAATTCCACTCAAGACCTGAGTGGTTTTTTGGCAGTGTGGTCAAGTAGTGAGAATGAAAACCAGGCACAGGACCTTGCCCCGGTAATCACTCACCTTGATTTGCTTGCCGTCTGTGAGCTGAACCTGGAAATCGGGAGACTTCCGTGGAATCTCAGCAGCAAAAGCAGAACCTACCAACGCTGCCAGCGTGACGATTATATTTGCGCGCATGCTGAACTATGAGTATACAAGACCCCTTCGGCAATCACCCAACGCCCTTCCGTGCCACCGCCACCAGACGCTGCGCATCCACGCCATAGCAAGAGCCTGCGAGATCCCCGTACAACTGCACATGCTCAAAACCGCACGCCACCAGGCGGTCCTTTAGCTCTCGGCCGGAGTAGATCGTATGTTCGAAACGAAAGCTTCGACTGCGGCCATCCTTCACCAGGACCCACTCGTTTTCAAGGCGGCTCCAATCGTCGCGAACCTGCGGACGTTGTAGAAGCAAGGCGCCGTCGGGAAACTCAGTGACCAACGAGTCCTTCCAATTTCGCGCCACCCGCTCTTTGCTGATAACGTCGATGACGAACACGCCGCCATCGCGGAGACTCTCCCGGACATTTCGCAACACTCGCAGATCGTCTGTCTCGTCCGCAAAATATCCAAATGACGTAAAGAGACTGCATGCCAGGTCGAATGCCGAAGGATGCCGGAAGCGCCGCATTTCCTCGTGTACCCATTCGACCGGGACGCCCGCATCACGCGCTCGCTCGCGTGCTCGATCCAGCAGGAACGCAGACCCGTCCACTCCGGTCACTTCCAGGCCGTGCTTCGCAAATTCGACCGCATGCCGCCCCGGTCCGCAACATAGGTCCAGCACCTTGCCCCGGCTGCAGCCGCTGAGAGTAAGGATCTGATCCACCTGCTCGCGGGCCGCCAGAAACCGCTCGGCGGGAAACATATAGGGATACAGCTCACGCCAGAAGTCTTCGTTCTCGAACCATTCCATAAAAGCGGTGCCACGTGTTCGGCGCTACGTATTCATGACCCTATTCATCCGCTCGATGGCTTCGTCGATTTCCGCAGTGTTCTTGAATCCTATTGTCACCGCATCCACGCATCCCAGATTCATGGCGAACTTCATCGCGCGGTCGCGATCTTCTGCGCGAGTGAAACGGCCCTCGCCGCACAGTTTCATGCTGATGACGCCCATTCCCTGCGCGTGCACCTGTTTGGTGTGAGTAACGACTTCGTCCACTTTGCCCTGCTCTTCGATATCCGACAGGGCCTCCGTATCCATCTTGGTCCCGTTGTGATTCATGCGGATCATCGCGATATCCAGCCATTGATTGCCCGGGAACGTCCGCAGCGCCTGAAGCCCGTGTACCGAAGCTCCGTGAGCCAGAATAATTCTTTGGTCTTTCGCCGCCGAGAAGCCGTCCTGCAGCTGCCGGTAATCCTGCGCCCAAGTCGGCGGCCGCAGACAATGCAGCAGCAGGATGTCGATGTATTCCGTTCCCAATTGCCGGCGAAACTGGTCGATTTTGGGCTGAGGATCGCCCGAGTCCGGCGTGCTGTACTTCGTCATTAATTTATAGCTGTCGCGCGGGATCCCCTTGAGCGCTATCGCCAGCATTTCCGCCATCCCGTGATAGCTTTCCGCGGTCTCATAGAAGCGGATACCGCGATCGTAAGCGTGCCGCACCAGCCGCGTGAACCCATCTTGCCCGAGCTCGCGTTGCACCTGCCCGCTGAACGTGCCGGTTCCAAAAGCGAGCCGCGTCACCTTAACGTTCGATTTGCCGAGCGTCACCCAATCGGTCGCCGATCGCTTTTCGCTTTGCGCTCCCGCTACGCCTCCGATCCCCGAAAGCACCGTGCCGGCAACGCTGGTCTTAAGAAATTCGCGCCTGTTTAGTCGAGCCATAAAGGCCTCCTAGTGCCACTCTAGCAACTGGCGAATTTATATCTGAGCTCCAGCGTATGGCCCGCCGCCAACGCGAACCACTCCCGGAATAACTCATCGCGACGCGCCCTCACCCGCGCAAGATCCTCACCGGTCAGAAGCCGGGGTTGCGCTCGCCCGGATGCCGCGGCATGGATCGCCGCATGTTCGTTAAACTCATCCGCCGTCCACGTCGTCCCACTAGCCCGCTCGGCATCGAATGACCCGACGAGATATTCGATCTCTAGGGCTTCGCTGGGTAACGGCCCGCGTGTTCCCAAACCGGTTGTATCCTCGATCTCCCAGCCGGCTTCGATCAGCCCGTAAAACCCTTGCTGGAAACCGAGCGTGGACTCCACCGCGAAATGCGTCAAGTCGTGCAGCGCGAAAAACGCCGCCTGCCGCTCTTGCTTCTGTCACGTCAGCGATCCATTGGCGCGCACGCAGCACAGCACGCCGCTCCCGTCCGACTGTTTAGTGATCTGAATGCGCAACATCGTTTCAGAGCTTATGATATAGAGAACCGCTATGGGAAGATTCATCATCGCGCCGCACATGCGCCTCCAGGAATGGGTCGCCGAGGCGAAAGGCTACTTCTCCGCCGAAGGCCTCGACTATGAGTTCCGGGATGAGCTAATCTCCAAAGAAGGCAAGCGGCATGACCTGGGCCATAGGGTCGGCGCGTACCAGACCTTCGAACAGGGCCGGTCCTCCACGGTAAGCTGCGCCTGCCACTGGACCGTCAACGTCGCCGCCTCCAACGGCCACGGCAAGCTTTATGCCGATGCCTATTCGGTTTCGCCCGCTGGTATCTTCGTTCCGCCCGATTCACCCGTCCGGAATCCAGAAGATCTGGCCGGCGTCCCAATTTCCGTTGGTTATCAATCCGGGAGCCATTACGCTACCATTCAGGCGCTCGATCAATATATTCCGCACGATAAGTTGAATCTCTCTTTTGCCGATGGCTTGCTATTCAACCGCATGGAGCTGCTCGTGGATCGCAAAGTCCCAGCTGCGTCTCTCTTTAGCGGTCCCTACTATTTCATGGAGCAGCTGGGCTTCCGCAAGGTCATCGACACCACCTTCATGATGGCTTCGATGCTCACCGGCGATCCGGATCCCGAAGATGTCCGCAAATACTTCCGTGCACTTCGCCGCGCCCAGCGCGACATCGACCTCCGCCCCGAACTCTACACGCACTTCTACAAGAAAGAATTCCCCGAGCGTTTTCACGAACAGATGGATACTCGCCGTTGGGGGCCTGGCGAGCGCCTGGTGTTCGAGCCTTACAGCAAAGAGGTCTTCGAGGAATCTTTCCGGTGGATTGCTCAGCACACCATCTTCCCTGAAGGCCAGATGGGCTCAGGCGATTACGGGCACGCCACTGTATCGCTTAATAAATAAAGTACCAGTACTGCCTACTATCCTATTGCACCTACGGCCGAAAAGCGTATAATCGCAAACCAGCGGTTGTTTTGAAAGGAGATTACACATGACTCCAAGATCACAATCCGCGCGCAAAAGCGTGGCAGGGTTCACACTTATTGAATTGTTAGTGGTGATCGCGATCATCGCCATCCTCATCGGTCTTCTGCTGCCGGCCGTCCAGAAAGTACGTGAGGCCGCCAACGCTGCCCGTCTGAAGTCGGACACTTCCCAGATCGTGCTCGCAGAGCTCAATTTCTACAAAGCGAAGCAGGTTTTCACAGGTAACGTCGGAGAGCTGTTACCTTACGGGCTCAGAACGTACGAAGCGTCGGTGTGTAATGGCGTGCCCAGCTGCCACATCGATTGGAAGGCTGACGCCGGTTATTTCTTTACACTGACTGGCAATGCCACCAGCTTTATGATAGATGCGGTACCAGCCGCACCAGGCCGAACTGGAGATCAACATTGTTATGCCGGCGTGAATCTGACGACACCGACGGAAGCCAGCGCCCCTACAATCTGCAACACCATACCTGCCGCCGCCGGACTCCGCGGGGCGATGTTCCTGGGTGCTGCCGCGTTTCTCTCAAACCAGCTCAGCGAATCTATCGGTGACTACGTAGCCACTATCAACTGGGGAGATGGAACCGGCGCGGTAACACCCGACGATATACGCCAGTATCTTGTCCAGCCATCGTCCACTCAGACGGCCCTCGGTGCTATCGATATTGATCACGACAACGTTATCACCTACTCGGAGATCCTGGCAGCGGGGAAGGCCAGCGTCGGCGGTGAATTTGCTCGCTTGCGGGATATTTTAGCCCTAGGAGCGGCAAATGAAAATTTCAGCATGATCGGAGTACCTACCGGTCCAGGCACCGCGCTTGGGAGTACGCCCCTGTGCACCAATACTCCGGGTCAAACGGGGAGTCTTCCGTTCCCTTGCCCGATCTTCGCGGACCCGCCACCGACTCAGCCCTCGCCCGGCAACTAACTGAGGTAGACATCTGATGTGTTTACATCTCTGCGCCGGGCGATCCCGTTGATATCGGTGGTGTGCTTAAAGCTGGGTCTTCGCCAGCCTTCTAAAACTGCCTAGCAAGATCAAGCCCGTCCCGATCAGCAACATAGTTCTGTTTTCGGGCACAGCCGATGCGCTCACTTGTTGCGTCGCGTTCACCTGACTGCCGAACTGCGTACCGAACCCAAACACCACATTACTGGCGACGGTCGCGGAAGTAATGGCTGAATCCGAGATCGTGAAGGTCGCCGTTTCATCCAGAAACGCATTGTGAGGCCCGTTTCCGGTGATCGAACCGTTCGCATTCGTGTACGGGCCCGCGCCGATGATCAGGTGAGACGGAGGGTTGGAGGGCGCTGGAGTTCCACTGTTCGGGCAAATCATGCAAATGATGATTCCTCCGCCGCCGGACGTCTGCAGCGCCCATCCGGTACTGACTGTGCTGCCCTCAGTAAAGCTGTTATCGTGGTTCACTGTGCGTTCCGTAGCGGAGCTGGATATATTGGCTGAGCCGTTCAGTGAGGAACTCAGCGCGAACTGGATACTGCTCAAGAGCTCGCCCACGCTGGTAGGATTGCCCAACAGATCGCTTAGTGTGACGGTCAAGGTACCGGGACCAGTGACAAAAACCGCCGATGCATTCACTGATCCGTCCGTAGTCGCGCTGCCGGACGGCGTCACAAATGTAATCGTCGTGGCTGATGCGAGTCCCGAAAGAATAAGAGCGGTAACCAGAAGGCGTACCGCTAAAGTTTTCCAATTCGTGCTCATCAATGTCTCCTCTTCTGCTCTCGAGGGCGTCTGCCCTCTGACTCACCCAGAGTCAGTATGGCAGCGGCGAAATTTTAATAGAACTGGATTGGATTCCAGAAGGGACACCTGGAATAATTACTAGGAAGCGATCGGTTGGAGAGTGTTTAGAGCGCCTGCCGCAACAGCGCCCTCTGCTTCACGTAAGCTGCCCGGTAATCCTCGAACGCCCTGGTCAAAGCGGCTACGACATTCCCTCCGCTACGAACTTTTAGCCCCTCGATGTGCGAAACGGGCAAGAAGTCGCGAGTAGTGGAAGTGATGAACACCTGATCCGCGTCTTCCAAATCTTTAGGTAGCAGTGTCTGCTCGACTGCGGAAATCCCGGGCACATGAATCTCCTCCAGCAGCAGCGCGCGCGTTACGCCGGGTAGACAGCCGGAGTCGAGCGGCGGCGTAAAGACTTCGCTCCCTCGAGCGATGAACAGATTCGCCGAGGTGCATTCGCACACCTCGCCACGTTCGTTCAGCAGGATCATTTCATCCAAGCTCCGCTGATGCGCTTCCTCGTACCAGGTCAGGTTTTGGGCCCAAGAAAGAACTTTCGTTCCGGCGAATTCGTTTTGCGCATACCGGCCGTAGGGCTTGATTGCCAGCCGAACGCTGTTTCCCCAATTATTGATGTCCGCGGTGAACGCGATCACTTCGAAGTCCCGCACCAGATCCGGTCCTTCGAAAAGGCCGCCATGGTTCCGCACCACAACTACGCGTAGCGTGGCGTTCCAGGCCGCATTGGCCTCAATGAGGCGCAGCAGACGGTCCCGCACGGAGTCCCGGTCCGCGGGAAATGGAACATGCATACGAGCCGCGTCGCGCTGCATCCGCTCCCAATGGCGTTCGAACGCGAAGAGTACGCCCTCTTGCACACGGAGCGTGCTGAACACTCCCCAACCATTCATTACCCCAACCTGGCCCGCTGACAGGCTCTTCTGGTGCGCGTCCAGGATGTCGTCATTATGCAGGAGGAAGCGATGCATACCTAGATGTTAACTCGATGCCAGCTCACTCGACGCGCTCCAGCGTGAGCCGGCGCGTCAGCCTCTCTGTTCCCATGCGACCCGAGTTCGGCGCAGGGCCGAACAACAGCTTGCCATTCTCGAAGTGAAAAAACCGCTTCTGCTCGGTTCCAATATAGTCCGGTCGCCACGCGGCTTCCACCTTTAGGGTCAGGCTGCCGGCGGTTTCGTCGATCATACAAGGTCCCGAATACGCAATGTACGAGCTCAATAGCTGGGCCTTCATCTGCTCTCCGATCGGCTGGCCCGCCTCGAACGACGGCGTATCCGACGACATGATCTGCACATAGCACCAGCCTCCGGCGACGACAATCGAACCGATCGGACGGGCGCCCCATGGGAGACGGCCCACCTCGCCGTTGGCTCGAAGATCTTCCGCGGCCAGCAATTTCCAACGCCCCTGCAACGTATCGGCCGCAGCCGCGTGGGCCGGCGTCAGCGCCGCCAGCAGAACGACTAGTTGAAGTTGTCTAACCATATGGAATATGCACCGCCCTCCCCACAGCTTAAGATAGTACGGATTCCACATGGCTCACCGCAAACGCGTTTGCTTCCAGTTTCAAGTTAAGAAAGACCGGATCGACGAATACAAGGCGCGGCACCGAGCCGTCTGGCCCGACATGCTGGATGCGCTTCGTCAGACCGGATGGAGTAATTATTCGTTGTTCTTGAGAGAAGACGGGCTGCTCATCGGATATCTCGAGACAGCCGACTTCGATCAGGCCCTTGCCGGCATGGCCCTGCATGAGGTTAACAATCGCTGGCAGACGGAGATGAAAGGGTTCTTCGAGGACGCGCAACAGCGTCCGGCCGATCGCCAACTGGAGCTGCTGGAAGAGGTCTTTCACCTGGACTGATCAATCGCCCGAGATACGAATTCTAAAGTCGTGAAATTCTAAAGTCGAATTCTAAAGTCGTTATTGACTTTTTCTGACCTGCGCCGTAGACTACTAAGATCCTTGTAGATCTTCCTTAAGGAGAGGTCCATGAATACGAGCTCTAAGCGAGTCGTGTCTTCAGAATTCCGTGGACGCCGGTGGGTGGGATCTGCATCGCACATCACCCTGGTGGTGCTGTGCTTAGCAACTTTTTTCTCCAAGGCGACCCAAGGCCAGTCGACATTCGGCACCGTGCTCGGCACCGTGAAGGACCCCTCGGGCAGCACCATTGCGAAGGCGAAAATCGAACTGTTGAACACTGGGACAAATGCAACGCGTTCCGCCGAATCGAGCGCCAACGGAACTTACCAGTTCAATAACATCGACGTCGGAACCTACAAACTCACGGCCGAAGCACCTGGTTTCCAAAAAACGGAATATCAGGCGTTCGATCTGAGCTCCCGGGAGAGTAAGCACGTAGATATCGACCTCAAGATTGCCTCGCAAGCGGCCACCATCACGGTAGAGGCTATTGCTATCGTTCAGACGGATGCCTCTAACATCTCGGAATCCAAGGGCTCGCTGGAACTGACCGACCTTCCGGTCGCCATCTACACGCGCTCGCAGGGTTCCACCAGCGCCTTCTCCACTCTGACGGCGCAACCGGGGGTGCAGACCGATGACCACAATAACATCGTGGTTTCCGGAGCATCGCCTTCGCAGATTTCTATAACGATCGACGGAATCAGCTCCGTCGGCGTGGGTGCAGGGAGCGGAAACCAAGCCACTGGTGGAGCTCTCCAGGAATTGTTCCCTTCGTTCAACGCTATCGAAGAGATCAAGATCAGCGAAGTCCTGAATCCCGCCGAGTTTGGCGGTGTAGCTGACATCACCACCGTATCCAAGTCCGGCACGAACAGCTTCCATGGGGGTGCCTTCGAAAACGTTCAGAATACGGCCTTCAACGCCGCCGACACTTTCAGCAACCAGGTCAATCCGGTCAAGCTGAATAACTTTGGTGTGTATATAGGCGGCCCGGTCATTATCCCGAAGTTGTACAACGGGCGAAACAAGACGTTCTTCTTCGCGAGCGGCGAAATACTCCGATTACCAAAGTCGCAGACCAACCTCTTGAGCGTTCCCACCCAGGCCATGAGGAACGGCGACTTATCTGCTTATCTCGATCCTGCAAATGGTGGGTCGGACAACGCGTTGACTGGTTACCCGGGGAATATAATCTCTAAATCTGAGCTTAATCCTTTCGGACAGAAACTACTGAACTTCTTCTACCCTTTGCCGAACTTCGGTCCGCCTGGTGCAATCGCAAACAATTACCTGGCTACCTATGCACTGCCGATCAATAGCGCTCAGGGAGACATGCGAGTGGATGAGCAGATCAGCTCGAAGCATCTGGTATATGTGCGATACACCTATAAGAATCGCCGGATCATCGGCCTCCCGCTGGATGGCAGTGGAAACCCTGGCTCTCCTCTAGTGGGCAATACTTCCAGGCCGGAAATCTACAATGCTTTTACCACTGCTTATAACTGGATCGTCTCTCCTTCCATTGTGAATGAACTACGCGGGGGGTTCAGCGCAGCTCGTTTCGGCGCCAGCTATGCCATCACCTCGCAGCAAGCCGCAAATTATTTCGGTCTGACATCGCCCCCACTGCCCGGTGCGGTTCCCCCGGGCGATGACACTCCTACCATTAACCTCACGGGCTTCCTGGGATCGCGACCACAAACCGCCGACACGAACCCCAGTGAAAATACGGCGCAAGTTCTGGATACGGTGACCTGGACCAAAAGCAAACACACCATTAAGTTTGGTGCCGATTTCCGTCACTCAGGCAGTCTTTTCACGCAGGTGTTTAAGGACTATCAACTGGGGACGTATACATACAACGGCTCTGCCTTGGGCGCCTATCTGGGCACCGGTGCGGCCACTCCCCTCGCATCCCTTCTTCTGGGCTACCCCGACCAGACCACCATAGGGTCGGTAGTCAATCCTGCCACTGATGCCCAGCAGAATTCTTACGCTTTCTTCGGCCAGGATGACTGGAAAGTTTCTCAGTCGCTGACGATCAACTTCGGCTTGCGCTGGGAGTATCATCCCGGGTTCCACGACATAAACAACAACATAACCAATTGGGTTCCGGATTATGTCAGCACCGTAGACGGCCAGACCGTACATGGCGCGTCGATCTTGCCCAATCAGGCGGCGTTCGCCAACGTTAATCCGCAATTCGCGGCATCCATCTTTCCTACTCCGATCATTCTTGCGTCCAAAGTAGGCTTAGGGGAGAGCTTACGGCAGAATTCAAAGAAGGACTTCGCGCCCCGCATAGGATTTGCCTATCGTCTCGGCGGCAGCAACAAGATGGTCCTTCGCGGTGGGTATGGAAGATTCATCGAGGCGCTCCAAAGCGCCACGGCAATCAACGGGTGGTCGGTAGAATCCAGCAACATCGGGTACTTCTTCAACTCATTGGGCGACGATGGAAAGCCTATATATCAAACTCCCTATTCCTATCCCTCCAACACCGCGCAGCCAGGCACGCAATTCTATGACCTGGCGACCAACATTCACTACAAGGATCCCATCGTTGAGGAATGGAACCTCACACTGGAACGAGATCTGGGGAAGGGCGTCGGCTTGCGTCTTTCCTACGACGGCAACCATGCTTACAACCTTCCAACCCTCGCGAACATCAACCAGATTCCTCCGAATACACTTGGTTTCAACGATCCCAAGTCCCAGGCTGCTGTTCCTTTCCCGCAGGTATCCTTCATCGAAACCGGTGAGAATCAGGGCTTCGGTAACTATCAGGCAGGTACGATAGCCTTCCACAAGCGCACTAGTAGTTTCCAATTCGACGCCAGCTATGTCTTTACACGAAACCTCGCGAACACCATAGGCGCTGCTTACGCACCCGCGCAGCGGTATCCGGACGAATTCGGCAACTTGGTCAGTGACTTTTACCATCCCGGTATCGACTATGGAAACGTTCCGTTTTCCCGCCGTAACCGGTTTCTTGCCACGTTCCTTTATGAGCTGCCTTTTGGTAAGAGCAAGGCTTTCTTGAATAGCGTCAATCCAGTGGCGGATAAGATCATCGGGGGCTGGGTCTTGAGCGGCGTCGCTCTGTTCCAGAGCGGACCGTTTATGACTGTTACTATCAACGGTTCGGCCGATCCCTCGGGCACCGGCTTTCCCGGATTAGCGGCTTCCCTCATTGGCAATGGCGGGCGAGCTGATACCGTTCCGAACGTCAATCCCTATCAAGGCCAATCGCTGAACCAGTGGATTAATCCCAGCGCATACACAACTCCGGCCGACAACATTGGCCGCTTCGGCGACTCCCAGCAGGGCGCCGTTCAAGGCCCCGCCACCAAGGCCGTCTCGCTGTCGCTTCTCAAACGCATCGCGCTAGCCGAATCGGTCCGCTTTGAGTTTGGGGCGCAAGTCTCAAACGTTACCAACCACCCGAACTATACGCCGCCTGGTAACCTGACCCTCGGCGTTCCAGGGTTCGGGCAGATTACCGGTATGCAGACCGCCGAAGGCGCGGGCCCGCGAGCGATCCAGTTGACGGGCCGCTTGACCTTCTAGGGCTTCTGTGGCGCAGGCCTTCGGTCTGCGACTTTGCAAGATGAGAGAATAGGCAGCTATGAAAGCGAAGCATCTGCTTGCCCTGACTGCTGCTGGTTTCTTTATCATTTCGACGATTGCCATTCGCTCCTTCGCGGATACCCCCGCCAAACCCGGCAATGTGACCGAGGCCCGAGTGATCGCCGAAGCTCCAGACGGCAGCAATTGGCTGGTGGGAGGGCGCACCTTCGACGAGCAGCATTTCAGTCCACTCAAGCAGGTCACCGACAAAAACATCGGCAACCTGGGCCTGGCGTGGGCCACGGATATCGAGAGCGCAATGGGCCTGGCCACAGAGCCAATCGTTGTGGATGGCGTTATCTACATCAGCGCGCCGCAATCGCGAGTCTATGCGGTTGACGCACTTTCGGGAAAGGTCCTGTGGAACTTCGACCCTAAGGTGCGCCTGGACAGGATGCGGAATTCGTGGGCCGCGCACAGTAATCGTGGGCTGGCGGTCTGGTCGGGCAAAGTATACGTTGGAACCGGCGATTGCCGGCTGGTGGCTATCGATGCCGCTCGCGGAGAGAAAACTTGGGAGTCGCCCGTCTGTGATGGTGCGCAAACCGGAATCACCGGAGCCCCGCACGTCGGCGATGGGAAGGTGTTTATCGGCTACAACGGCTCCGATACGGGAGTTCGCGGATCGCTGGTTGCATTCGATGCCTCTACCGGCAAGGAAGCCTGGCGATTCTGGACGGTTCCCGGGAATCCAGCCAACGGATTCGAATCCAATGCGCTTGAAATGGCTGCCAAGACGTGGTCGGGCGATGCGTGGTGGGAAGTGGGAGGCGGCGATGTTTGGGACCCGATCACCTATGATCCGGTTACCGGATTCGTGATTTTCGGTACCGCCGGGGCTGAACCGGAATCGCTCTTTGGCGATAAGGCGGACAGGAAAGTCGGCGGCGACAGACTCTTCTCGGGAAGCGTGATCGCAGTGAAAGCATCCACTGGCGAGTATGTTTGGCATTGCCAGACCAGCGCGCCGGATCTTCATACCGAGAACATGCATATCCTGATTGCCGACGCCACGATCGGAGGCGAGAAGCGACGCGTGGCAATAACCGCGCCGAAAAACGGATTTGTGTACGTGCTCGACGTCAAGACCGGGCAATTGCTGGAAGCCAAGCCGATTGCCAAAGTGAGTTGGGCGAGCTCCATTGATCTTAAGACCGGCCGAGCCGTAGAGATAGCTCCGCCAACGAGCGGTCGACGGCCGCCAAGCGGCGGGCACAACTGGTGGCCCATGAGTTACAGTCCTCTCACCGGATTAGTCTATCTTCCAACGCATGATCCCAAGGAACATCCATTGGCGCCCGGTGAGTTCAGGGACGAAGGGAGACTGGTGGCCTGGGATCCGGCGCGGCAATCGATTCGCTGGACGGTGGAGGAGCCTATCGCAACCAACAGCGCCGTGCTATCAACTGCCGGTAATCTGGTTTTTCAGGGCGAGGGCACCGGTGAATTTGCGGCCTATTCGGCCGACACTGGGCATAAGCTCTGGTCGATCAAGACCGGCTCGGCCATTCATTCCGTGCCTGTCAGCTTTGCCGTTCGGGGCGAGCAATATATTTTGGTGCCGGTCGGCTGGGGCTCCGGCTCTAGACTGTTCAGTCAGGGAAGTTCCATGGCGACGCCCGAAGCGAAACGAGGACCGGCGCGGCTGCTGGCATTCAAACTGGGAGCGAAAACACCTTTCCCGGTGGTCAATGCCAGGATACCTCCGGTTCCGCGGCCGCCCGATCAAACCTTTAGCAAGGAGACTATTCAACTGGGCGCGACGCTGTTCAGCAAACACATCTGCTTCGATTGTCATGGACCGGGAGCTGACGGCAGCGGGGCGTTTACAGAAGATGGTGCGATTCCTGACTTGCGCTACTTGCCCACCGAGTCGCATCGCCTGTGGGATGCCACCGTACTCGGTGGGAGTCACCAGAAAAATGGCATGCCAGGGTTTGGGAACCCACCCGGCTTTCCGATCGTGATGCGAAAAATGACCGCGCAGGAGTCCGAGGCGATCCACGCCTACGTGATTGAGCAATCCTGGAAGGCTTACAACGCCGAACAGAATAATAAGGCTCGTCAGTGAGCGCGGGACTGAATTGTCCTTTTCGCCGCCGGAGCAGCGGCCCAACAGCGTTAGATGTAAGCCTTCAGCGGATGATGAGTCATGCTCTTGGTCTCGAGCGACGTCAGGATCATTCCCGGATGAATCGGGGTGCGCCGCAAATAGTCATGACCAACGGCGTCGGCGAGGGCGCAGAAAATTGCCGCGGCTCCGGCTGACACCGCCACTTCCCCGACGCCTTTTGCGCCTACCGGCGTCTGGGGGTCAGGTAGATTGACCGCGTCCCACTGCATGTCCAGCGGGATGTCGAGGATGGTCGGCGGCTTGGTGTGATGAAAGCGGCGCGCGACCGCTTGCCCATACTGGGGGTCGTAGATCAAACTCTGGGAGCGCACGTGGCCCAAGCCCTGGATTGCGCCTCCGTGCAATTGGGCGCCCAGCGCGCGAGGATGCATCACCGTGCCCACATCGCCGACAGCCAGGTAATCCAGCACCACGTATTTTCCGGTCTCGACATCCACTTCCACTTCGGCGAATCCGGCGACGAACGAAAAAGTCGTGCCCTTATGCGGAAACTCGTCCTTGGCGACGCCGATCAGTCCTTGTCCGGCTAGCGCAGCGGTCGAAGTCTTGGTCATGGCATTCACTTGTTTGGGCGCTTCGTGTCCATCGTACTTGCCGCCCAACTGGATCGCGTACTCGGCCGCTTTCGCCACCGTCATGCCGCCGCCAGGATTGCCTTTCGGATAGACGCGCCCGTTGCCAACCTCATAATGCTCGGGATGGCCGCCCAGCTTCTTAGCAGCGATCTCCTGGAGCTTCGCTTTGGCGTCCAGCGCCGCCGCATGGTTGGCTCGGCTGTGCGCGTGAGTAGTCTGGCTGCCGTCTTGCGTAGAACTCCACGGAACGCTCTTGGCGGTGCTGCCCCACACCACCTCGACCTGCTCCCACGGCATTCCCAAGGCTTCAGCAGCAACTCTAGCAGTATCCGAAACCGAATGCGTTCCCAGATTTCCGATTCCCTGATGTACATATAGCTTTCCGTCGGGCTTGATCACCAGCAGACCGTCAAAGCCATTGCTGCCCGAAAAGAAAGCTCCAACGGCTACCGACACGCCTCGCACCTTGGTGCCGCTGCGCTGGCCGCTGCGCTTCTTTCGGTCGTCCCACTTAAACAGTTCCGCGCCCCGATCGAGCACCTCGCGCACTTTCGCGCTGGTCACGGTGTCTTGTGGCTGTCCCTTCTTTTCCGGGAAGCCCCAGGGCGAGTTGTCGACTGGCGCATTGACCTTGCGGATCTGTACGCGGTCGATACCAAGCTGGGCCGCAGCCTTGTCCATCAGAGGCTCGAACATCGCCACTGCTTGCAGTCCGCCCGGACAACGCTGCGACGTGCGCGGAGCTGTATTGGTCGCCACCGAAAGCGCCCGCAGCCGGACCGCCTGCGGCTGATACAGTAGCGATGCCACCATCGACGCGATCTGCGCGTCGCCTTGCTGCGAGTAAGGGCCAGCATCTTCGATGATCAGCAGATCCATCGCCGTCATCCGGCCGTCTTTGCGGAAACCCAACTTGGCGCGGGCTTGGAAACCCGGCCGTACTCGACCAATGAAGGATTCCTCTTCACGCGAAACCCGCATCATGACCGGGCGATTGGTTTTCTTTGAAAGCAGCGCAGGGACGGCCATGATCTGCGAGCCAGTGATCTTGCCTCCGAATCCACCGCCGCAATATTCGCCTACGAAATTCACCTGCGATTCGGGTATCCCCACCCAGCGCGCCACCGCGCCCACGGTCTGCGCCAAACTCTGCGTGGAGCCGTATAGGTACAGTTTTCCGTTCTGCCAATACGCCATCGCCGAGCGCGGCTCCAGCGGTGCATGGCTAGTGGACTGCTGGAACAGCGTCTCGTCCATGATATAGTCGGCCGCCTTGAAACCGGCCTCGAGATCGCCGAAGGATGTTTCCTCGCCTGCTTCGCCGCCCCACGGAAGCCGCCCCTTGGCGACTTCATCGAAGTCCTTAGCGCTCCACTTGATGGTCTTGATTTTCGAGTTCTGATAGAAGACGTTGCCGTCGGCACGGGCATTCCGCCCGTTTGGGCGCAGGCTGTCCAGTGGATCGATGACGAACGGCAGCGGTTCGAAATCGACGGCTACCTTCTCGATCGCCTCCGCCGCAGTCCACTCGTCTACGGCCGCGATCGCGAAAATCGGCTCACCGGCATATACAGGCTCATTAGTCAGAGCCAATTCCGGCCGGCCGATCGGAGTGGGATCCTCTGGCCCCGGCTTCGCATTAGGTATTTCGTCGGCGGTCAAAATGGCAACCACGCCCGGCATCGCTAGGGCCTTCGACGCATCGAGCCGGCGGATGCGCGCATGCGGCATCGGGCTCAGGGCTAACTTCGCGAACAGCATCCCGTCCGCGCGAAAGTCCTCGGCATATTTGGACTGCCCCAGCACCTTGGCGACGATATCCGGGGTCTGATAATCGTGCCCGATCAGTTTGTAGTTGGAACCCTTGGTTGTAGACATCTTACACGCTCTCCATCGATTTGGCGGCCCGCAGCATGGATCGCAGAATCTTGTTGTAGTCGCAGCAGCGGCATAGATTGCCCGAGATCCCCTGCGCCAGTTCCGCTCGCGTTGGTTTGGGATTGGTTTTCAGGTAGCCGGCTGTCGCCATAATGAATCCCGACATGCAGAAAGCACATTGGAATCCCTGCTCATCCACCACTGCTTGTTGCACAGGATGCAGCTTGCCGCCGGGTCCAGCTAAACCTTCGATAGTGGTTACTTTGCTCTGCCGAACGGTATGGGTGAGAACAGAACATGAATACCTCGGCACATCGTCGATTAGCACCGTACACGCGCCACACTCCGCGCGGTCGCATCCCAGTTTGGTTCCTGTTAGCCCCAGCTTGTAGCGCAGCGTCATCGCCAGGCTTTCCTGCTTCAACACGTCCACGCGCCGCAACTGCCCATTTACATTCAGCGTCACCAACCGCTCCACCGATCCGGCCACCGGCGCTGCCCAGGACGCGTCCCGAAACAGATAGCTAGCCGACGCGGCTACCGCGCCCCCGGCGATAATGCTCTTGATGAACTGACGTCTTGCAAGCAAGCGCTGAGATTCCAGTTCCGGCATACACCACCTCCTCTGCTGAAGATTTCAAATATCGCAGATCAGTTTATTGTATCGCTCGTTTGAGCAGTGAGCAGGTCGGTACAACACTACTGCGCTACGGAATTACGACGATGCCCGCGTAGGTGACATCGTTATTTAGATCCCAGGTTTTTTCGTATTTGAGCGTCGCGGCGTCGTAGACTTCGATATCGAAGCCGGCGCCATAAATGTACAGCTTCTTGCCATCTGTCGAAATACCCAACGTGAAGCGCGTACGGCACGGGACCTCCGCGCGCTGGGTAATCTGATCGCTGGTCAGATCGAATGCCCAGAACTCGCAGCGCTTGGTGCCGTGGATTCCGGTAGACACCACCGTATAGGCCGCCTTGCGGTCGGGCGTAACTTCGATTCCCGCCATGCCAGCCGGCGCCGGGCCGATCGGATTAAAGTCTACCTGCCGGTTGCTCAGATCGAAGCGGGCTAGCCCAAAAACATGGTTGTGGACGATGGGATCGGACGAAACGAAAACGGCAAAATGCTGACCGGCATCGTTGATCAGATCCAGGTCGCCACCGAAGCGGACGTTTTCCATCTCGACGCCCGGAAAAGTCGGCTTGGAGAGTTCAATGCGATCCAGCACCTTGAAGTCATCGGCCTGCATGATCGTGATCTTGTCGCCGAACTGATATAGGTATTTGCCGTCTGGTGACAATTCTAGAGGAGCGCGGCCGAAATCGATGTCGTTGGCGGACTGTTCCTCTTTGGGCATATCTACTGTCTTGACAATTTTCTGCTGCGCCAAATCGATCACCGTATATTTGGGCTTTCCGACTTCGTAGTGCTCGATGTATTTGTCGATTTCCTTGGTAATGGTGTAAAACAGCTTGCCTTGAGGATCGGGAGTACCGTTCCAGAAACGATACTGCTTGGTCGGCGTGTTGAGCACAAAATGATTGGTTACTTTGCGCGTGGCAACGTCAATCACTTCGATGCCATTGTGATCGATGGTGGTCACATAAATCGTTTTATGGTCCGGCGTCTGGCGAATCGACATGGGCGTGCCCGTGCTGAGCGGGATACGATCGACGATCTGACCCTTAGCCTCATCGAACACAATCACCGAAGCCGGATAGGCCGGCAGCCAAAGAGTGCCAGCGCTCGCGAGCGCTGCGGAAGCGGCGAGTAGCAGTAGTAAACGTGACATGAGTTGAGTTATGGAAGCACCTGTTATGGGAAGATCAGGTCGAGATTTCGCCAGTCCTTCGTAGCGGCGGCGCATTTACTGGCCCAGTCTGGCGAGTTGTTGAGATGATCGGGAACCGCCGCCGGCCAGTAACAGCTCACAAAACAATCGTAAATATCCCGCTCGACGGGCTGGCACAGACCAGCCGTCCCTCCGGCGGAATCTACTTCCCAGCCAGGCGTGAACATCAGCGAGCATGCCATGGGGACATGCGGGCGCGGCGGGGGGGCTTGCGGATTCTGCAATGCTACAACGTCGCCGGTGCGTGAAGCGACGTAGTTGTCGATGCGCTCCGCTTTCTTATTCAGAGGTCGCATATGTCTCATGAGGATGCCTTCCTTTCGGCGAACTGCTGTAAAAATTCCGGGTTCTTAGCGGCGATGGCGCCATAAATCTCCAGACAAGTGTTGGTCCAATCTCGGATCCAATCGCAATAGTGCAAATTGGGATGTCCGGTGTCTCCATAACGTACAAATGCTTCGTGATGGCAACCGCCGGCGCATAGAGGACGGGCCCAGCAGGTGTGGCAATCGTATTTGGAATCGATGTGGCCTCGGCGCAGGAAGTCGGCCTGCTTCTCGCGATTGATGCCCGTAGAGATGTGTCCTAGGGCATGTACGTCGGAATCGACGAAGCGATGGCAGGGCGCGATATCGCCCGAGGGTCCGACGCCCACCAGCCCCAGACCTGCGCCACAGGGGTGCGATTTGTTTACCCCTTGGCAGAGCTCGGCCAGCGTATCGCTGACGTTCGAGAATCCGTGAGCTTCTCCCCGCATCGCATATTCGAGGTATTCGTTGGCCAGCACATGAAATTGTTCCAATACGCCATCCATGCCCTTTTGATTGATGGCGTAAAGCTGGTTGGGCGACGTGGTTACCGGCGCGAATCCAACTTCGTGAAAACCCAGATCCTGCTTCAGGTGGCGGAAAATTTTGACCACGTCAGTGACGCCGGAGGTGAGAGTGACGCGGGCGGTAATCGGCCGCGTGCGATGGTTTTGGATGAGGGCGCGCACCTTGGGCTCGATGATGTCGTAGCTGCCCTTGCCGTTGGCGAAGACGCGCAGCGCGTCGTGCATTTCCTTTGGCCCATCCATGCTGACTGTGACGCCGATGCGGTTCTCGGAGAGGAATTCGATAATGGCGGGCGTCAAAAGCGTGGCATTCGTCGTCAGGCTGAAATCGATGTGCCGCTCTTGCTCCCCGGCACGACCATTAGCGTACGCCACCACCTGCTTGAGCAAGGGGAAATTCATCAGAGTTTCGCCGCCGAAAAAGGTAATGTGAATCGAACGCCGTCCGGCCGATTGTTCGAGCAAGAAATCCACCGAGGCTTTGGCCGTTTCCAGATCCATGAACTTCGGCTTGCCTTCGGGGGTGGCAACTTTGTCTGCGCCGAACTCATAGCAGTATTGGCAAGACAGATTGCACTGGTTGGTGAGGTTCAGCACCAGCGTCTGGATAGGAAAGTCGGCGGCCGGTGTGGTGGCCGGCTCTGCTACGGAATGTCCGGCGACGATCACTTGCGAGTGGTACAGTTCACCGATCAGCTCTTGGGCTTCAGATGCAGCCAGTCCGCTAGAAATCAGGTCCTCGATCAGCGGCCCGTAAGCCGTTTCGCCCGCGCTTACGCGGCTGATCACCTTTGCGACAGAATCGTCTACCTGGAAGATGGCTCCAGCGGGAACGAGGTAAAGGAAGCGCGTTCCGGCGGCTTCGAAGGAGTGAAATTCACCCAACCGAAAGACCGGCGCGTCAGGAGTTATAACCGGAGCCGTCACTGGCCCACCTCAGGCTGATCAAATCTCATATAAGTAGGTACGGTGACCACCAGGTACGACTTGCCGACCAGGGGTTTCCCATCCGGAGACTTGTCGTTCTTGGCGGTGGCGACTACCCAAATATCACCGTAGTTGTTGCGGCTAAACTTGCGCTTGGGATTGGGACCATCGGAAGCGGGCGTGAACAGACCGCTCGGACTCAACGTGCCCACGAAGTTCTTGTCGTCATCGCCGTAAGCGGAATAAAATTCTTCAACCGAAAACGTAGCGTCGATAGGGCCTAGCTCGACGTCGTCCGCGGTGTGCGGCTTTCCATCCACGCCGCGCTGGTAGGCGACGGCTTCAAACTGCTGGTAACCCTTGGGATGGGTTTCGCTGCCCAGACGAGCCAGAGCCGATGTGGGCATCACTTTTATATAGTCAACGCGGTCATAGACGGCGACACCGTTCGGAAGCACCGCGCGACGCAGAGCGACGTCCCGTTTGCCCGATACAGCGCTCGCGGCAACATCCAGCTCCGCTATCACTTCGCTTGCGGTGTGCGAGACAATCCGGCGCACCGTCACACCGGAGCCGAAGTCCAGATCCGCGGGTACGACTTGCGCGGGAAGATTATCTCCGATGAGACGAATGCGGAGCGCTGGCGAGCCGGCCTTCAGCCCCACATGGTCGACACCGAGTAGCGTTGGTTCGGATGACGAGCGTTGAAGTTTCACGTCAAATCCGAATTCTTGATAATCGCCCCAGAACCAGCGGCCGTCGGCTCGCGATTGGTCGGTTGAGACTGACATGACTTCGCGCATCTCACTGCTCAGGTCGTCGGGACCGGTGCTGGCCGATTGCGTTCCCCTGGACCGTCCGCGCCAAGCATAACCGGTGTACACCAGACTGGTTCCGGTACGCGTAATCGTAGAGCCGTCCTTGGCGGACTGCAGTTTCACGCGAGTGCTGAACTCGTCGTCGGCTTTACCGTTTGGTTCCACTTCCATCTCGCCATAAAATTTTCCGCGGCCGGGGACGTAGGCGGTAACCAGCCAGCGGCCGGCCAGCTTTGGTGCGCGCATGCGAGCTTGCCAGGCAGCCCACTCCGGAGTATGCAGCGGAGCGGCCTTGCCAAGATAAGCGATCGCGTCATCCACTGGAAGCGGCGCAGCAGGGTCGATGTGATGACGCTCGTCGTCGAAGCCACCTGCATTCATTCCCAAACGAAAGGCTTCGTCGGCTTGAGGGTAGAGCGCCACGTGAAAATTGGTGAGCAGTCTCCAATCCTCTTGCGAGCGCCGCCAGGAAAGGGGCCGGGCGAAGGCATGGCAATAGGAGCAGGCGCCCCGCACATTGTCGGTAGGGATGTTGGTCTCGTCCTGAATCCGGTGCTCGGCTACGTACATCACCGGACTTGATTCTTCGGGCGCCAAGCCATGATGGGTACTGAGATACTTAAGGATCGAACGCGCTTCCGCCGGAGTGAGGCGCACACCTTGCAGCCGCACCATCCGCTTGATGGCTTCTTCCCAACCTTCGGGTGTGGAGCGTTCCCACGAAATCCGCAGGAGGTTTCCCTTTTCGTCTTTGGTGTGGCAGGTGCCGCATTTGCTGAGGACCAGTTGATCAGTGACCGGAATACCCTCTTCGGGTGCCGGCTTAGCCGCTGAGGACTCCGTGGACTGGGGAGCTTGCGCCAATAGCGGTAGGGTCAGAAGGGACGCCAGCAGAAGTTTCATATGTGTCGGTATTAAATGATGATACTCCTCTGTAAACGATCCGGGGAAGGGGCAGGCCAGCTTGGGGCCAAGCATTGCAGTAATGTCTTCGCCGTAGCTCCTGTACAGTGTATTTAGGCCGATGAAATAACCGACACTTTCCCGATTCTTCCGGGTTTGCAGAAACGTGACCGTTGTGAGGCTTCATGCATAAGTTCGTCTACTTTGCTGTTTTTACGATATTGATACCCGCCTTCAGTCAATCGAGAACACCGCGAGCCAGCGACCAGGAGGCTGCCAGGCTCCTGGATCAGGCCGCCTGGGGTCCGACGCCAGCCTCGATTCACCAAGTGCAACGGATAGGAATCAACGAGTGGCTGGATTTGCAATTTTCACTAAACACGTCAGATCTTCCAGATCAGCCGATTCTCGATTCCAGCGGAAACTCGAATAACAATCTTCAACCCGTGCAGAGTGCGTTTTTCGCGAATGCGGTGACGGGGAAGGATCAGTTGCGGCAGCGTGTGGCGTTTGCGCTGAGCGAGATCTGGGTGGTATCCGGCGAATCCGGAGTTCCCAATGCGTACGCGTATCCGCCGTACTGGCGCATCTTTCGTGACAACGCCTTCGGCAATTATCGCGACATTATCAAGGCGGTGTCTCTTAGCCCTGCCATGGGTCGATATCTAAACATGGTGAACAACAACAAGGGGAATCCGGCAAAAGGCACAGCCGCCAATGAGAACTACGGCCGGGAATTGCTGCAGTTGTTCACGCTCGGCCTCGCGCAATTGAATACGGACGGCACTCCAGTACGAGACTCGAACGGGAATCCGATTCCGACTTATGATCAGGCGACCGTTACGAACATGGCTAAAGTGCTCACGGGCTGGACCTATCCGCTCGCGCCCGGCGCCACTGCGAAAACCAACAATCCGCCGTACTACATCGGTCCGATGTATGCGGTGGCAGCCGAGCATGATACGAGTGCGAAAGCGATTTTCGGAGGCATCACGATTCCGGCCGGGCAGTCCGCCGAAGCGGACCTTGAATCTCTGCTCGACGCGCTGATGCGGCAGCCGACCATGGCGCCGTTCGTGTGCCAGCAACTGATCCAGCATCTGGTTACCAGCAATCCCAGTCCCGCCTACATCCAGCGCGTTTCCAACACTTTTCTCGACAACGGCAGCGGCGTCCGGGGAGATCTGAAGGCCGTCGTCACTGCGATTTTGACGGATGACGAGGCGCGGGCCGGTGATCTGCCGAGCACTACATCGCAGACCAACTTCGGCCACCTGCGCGAGCCTGTTCTTTTCATGGCGAATCTGCTGCGTGGCTTGAATGCGACTCTAAGCTCCACCAGTACAATCTACAACGATGCAACACTGTTGGGCGAGGATCTGTTCTACGCGCCCAGCGTGTTCAGTTACTTTTCGCCGCAATACCGTACGGAAAAGGGTCTGCTTGGGCCCGAATTCCAGATCTATTCCACCCAGACCGCCGCGAGCCGCGCGGGCATCGTCAATTCGGCGATCTACGGCGCGTTGGACAGAGGCACCAAAGTTAACCTGACGCCGTTTGTGAATCTGGCCTCCGACGTCACCTCGTTGGTTGATCACATCAGTTACATTTTCTTGCATAGCAGCATGTCGAGCAATCTGAAGCAGGCCGCCATCGACGCCGCGAATGGCGCCGGAACACCGACGGCCAAGGCTCAGGCGGCGCTCTATATTGTCTTAACGTCCGCCGAATACCAGGTCATTCAGTAAGGAACTTCTATCATGTTTACTCGTCGTGGATTCATACGTATTGGCGCGGCCTCCGTTGGATCGCTCGCGCTGCGTCCTTTCGGCGTCTTGCCGGCGCTGGCGCAGAACGGGCCGGATTATCGCGCTCTGGTCTGCATCTTTCTGTTCGGCGGGAACGACTCTAACAACACCGTCGTCCCCATGGACGACACGAACTTTCAAGCCTATACGTCGATTCGGGGGAACCTGGCGTTGGCGCAGGCTTCGCTCACGCCAACAGTCTACACTGCATCCGGGGCTCCCTACGCGTTTCATGGGAAGCTGACTGAAGTCGCCAGTCTGTTTTCATCGAAGGAGCTGGCCGTGGTGGCAAACGTCGGCTCGCTGGTGCAGCCGCTCACACGCTCGCAGTATCAGGCGCAGCAAGCCCCTATTCCTTCGAATCTGTTTTCTCACTCCGACCAGCAGTTGCAATGGCAAACATCGGTGGCGCAAGGCCACAGCGCCACTGGGTGGGCCGGCCGGGCGGCGGATTACATCGCGTCGCAAAACTTCAATTCTTCGAAATTCCCGACCTTCTTTTCCCTTGCTGGCAACAGCCTGGAAGGCGCTGGTGTCTCGACGCAGCCGGTGGCGCTCTCACCTGGACAATCCCTTCAACTCGCCGGTTTCAATTCCAGCGCGGCATCGCAGGCGCGGTTGAGCGCCCTGAACAGTCTGTTGACGCTCGGAAGCGGTGTTTCACTGGTGCAGGCCGCGGACGATACGATATCCAACAGCATCGCCGATGCGAATGCCCTAAGCGCCGCGCTGGCGAAGTCGACAACCCTCAAAACGCAATTTCCCAAGAGTTCGCTTGGGGCACAGTTGCAGCAAGTCGCGCAGATTATCCAGGTTCAGGCTGATCTGGGGATGCGACGGCAGATCTTCTTCTGCTCTCTGGGCGGGTTTGACACGCATACCAACGAATTCAATACACACAATACGCTATATCCCCAAGTGAGCCCTGCCCTGGCGGCATTTTACGATGCAACACAGGAGCTTGGCGTAGCCCAGAACGTGACCACATTCACGGAATCCGATTTCAGCCGGACCTTTCAGCCCACCAGCGGTGATGGTAGCG